>Ga0206878_10002_pt1 | contig 132795 bp, 121 predicted proteins | sample Alteio_BWOrgCont_8_FD_152621 | JGI IMG/M metagenome (GOLD analysis project Ga0206878, IMG submission 152621) | Enriched cells from forest soil in Barre Woods Harvard Forest LTER site, Petersham, Massachusetts, United States -... | ecosystem: Environmental > Terrestrial > Soil > Temperate forest... | reverse complement strand
TTCGATTCTATCTCCATTTGCTTATCCAAAGGACTAGGGGCGCCCGTTGGCTCTGTGTTATGCGGTACAACATCGCTCATTAAATCGGCACGACGATGGCGAAAAGTTCTCGGGGGTGGTATGCGTCAAGCCGGTTATCTAGCCGCAGCCGGTATTTATGCTTTAGAAAATAACATCTCTCGATTAACTGAGGATCATGAAAACGCACATGAACTTGCGGAAGGATTATCCGGAATTGATGAAATTGAAGTGGATGTCGAAGCATTGCAAACAAATATACTTTATATTAAAGCATCACATCACTATACGAACTTACAAACACACCTGGCGAAACAAGGAATTATGTTTCCTAAACAACCGAACAAAATGAACCTTATACGGCTTGTGACCCATCTTGATGTTTCAAATACAGATATTAAGCATGTTATTGATGAAGTGAAAAAATATTATTCATTTTTGTAATGCAATAAACGTGTTGTCTCATCCGCAGTTTTTGCTCAACCTTGATATTGTCGTCCCGGAATTTAGGGCTGCTAAGGTGGCTGCGCTCGCCAGGCAGCCCTAAATTCCGGGACGACAGTTTGGTAAATGAATAGAAAAGGTTTGATTTCATCAATTTCAACCTAAAATCAATCCAGTCAGAGTCTGACCTCATTGATTCTAAAACATTTGATGTGCACATCGATACTTAAAGAAATGTTGTGTAGCGCCGCGGCTTTTTTCTTTCCTTCTTGGTTAGCACGATATAAATGCGGCGTCATCGTGAGTAAATCTGCAATCGCTTCGTCCGACTCGAGATTTATCTCAAAACTGAGCGCGCGCTCCTCAATTAGACTAAATCTCTCCTCTAACGGCGGGGCTCTTTCACGAGTCGGTTTCAGACTGTGGTAGATGACCTCACGCAACTCACGCAGATGCTGCTTTCCTGTATCGATCTGCACTAACAATCCATCCGGTTTCAATACTCGCGCAAACTCTGTATACATTGGGAAACCAAACAGGCAGAGTACGAAATCGATGGTAGCAGAAACTACAGGGAGGTTAGCATTGCTGCCTACTACCCAAGTGGATGATTTGTCTAATTTCGCGGCAGCTTGCACAGCCCATTTCGAGATATCCAGACCTAAGATAGACAAGTCCATCTCCATGTTTTGCAATTCGCGTAGGTAATAACCCTCGCCGCAACCGGCATCTAAACAGCTCAAAGAGCCTTGGGTATGAGAGGCAAGCATTTGAGCAAGGGCTTGGGCGATAGGTGCATAATGCCCAGCGCTCAAGAAGCGTCTCCGCGCCGCCACCATTTCTTTACTATCGCCGGGATTTTTGGAGCGCTTATTCTGCACCGGAAGCAGATGCACATAGCCTTCACGGGCTCTATCAAAACTATGGCCTACTTCACAACACCAACTCTTATCGTTGCGCGTCAACGTGTTGCCATCGATCGGACAACGCAGTAATTGAAAGGGAGTAGTCGGCATAATCGCGGTCGCTATAGTGTGTAATGGCGCAAAAAGGATAAGAATTATAAACGCGCGATTACGTTATTTCCACAAGTATCACGATTAGGGGCCGTGGGTGAGTAAAATGGCGTCTGTCGGTCTTTCTCCAAGACACTTTAAAGAAAATATTATATCTCAATGATGTTATTTTGTACATACAAAGGTATCCTCTCCATATCACAGGGTAAGAAGTAGGAACGTTGACAGGTAAATATTACTGACCTACGCTATAACTATACTGTACTTTGGGAGTTCATTATGGGAATCGATACGAATGCTCAAAAGTATGCGCACAATATTAAGCACATAATAAAAGAATGTTCTAAATATAAAGAGCATATTGATAAGGCTCTTTTGGTCCATCTTGATGTAAAAGGGCCGAGGCCCGAAGAGATAGATCACAATATTCTCGCTCTCCTTGGCAGTTCTACCAATAACGACATTAAACAACTGATTGAAAAAAGGCGCATTGTAATTCAATTAATAGACGCTACTCCCAATGAAAATGATAAGACAGAGAAGGATGTGCTTGATAAACTTAGTCAGTTTCAATCCATCTTGGAGTCGAACAAAAATATTATTGAGAAAAGTCGTGATACTCATTTTATTCGATTCATTAAAGCAGTTGTATTTTCATTCTCATGTGCATTTTTTTGGATAGCTCCTCCTTTAGTGGGGAGCGGGGATTTCCTTAGGTATAAAAACAAACGAGCTATTACAATTCCTGGAGACGTATATAATCGCTTGTATACAGTTGAAGGAAAATTTTTCTTTGAGCAAGTCAATACAAAGACGCCCTATGAACTGGATATAACATCTTGGATACCCAAAAAAAATAAAATTCTATTGAAGCTAAATGATGGAAAACTTTCCTATATCATGATTCTTCCAAATGGAAGAAATGCTTACGGTTCTGTTGAAGGGATAGATCCTCCCAGCTCTTTAACCGATGAATTTGTACGTTCATCGGGCGATAAAATTAAAAATCAAATTTTAAGCGCAATTAGTAAGCAGACTAATTTTCTTATTTTACCTGAGGAGGCGTCTACCGAACAGCCAACCACTCCCTCGGGGGGTACGCAACACACATAACGTTCGGCCGCCGAGATCCGAAACCAAAAGGATCTAAATGCAGACTATATCACAGGGTAAATGCAATAACAGCGACTTAAGCGGGGCAATTTTCTAAGCTGAATTTCTCAGCAATCAAATTCGCAAGAGATTTCATTTCGAATTTTTTGGTCACCCCATTGATTACAGTGGTATCCATATGGTCAACGTATCATGCTCAGATAATCTAAGCACGCTTCCTCGTCGGGGAACATGTCCATTAATTCAATTGCATTTTCGGGGTAAGTTTTCATAATTTGAAATATTATACACAATATGGGTGTATTATTCGCTTGAAGATCCCTTGCTAAAAGAGTGTGTTGAACTTATAGGATTATTTATATTGTCTTTCGAATCTTTAGGTGGAATATAGCGATTTGGAGTATTAGGATCTTCAAAAAATCCAAATTGACAAGCTGCCATGGCCCTCATTATGTTGTTAGTATCTTGATCATAAGTGTATGATGGTTTAGTAAAAATAAAATTAAAGCCTGCTGATCCAACAGCGCAGTTTACGTTATCGCGATCTTCCGCTTTTGCTTGGGGCGCTTGTGATAATAATTGATGTAACCGAGCACATCCAGTTAGTGTTGGTTTTTGTTGATCTGATTTTTTAAATTCTCGATTGAGAATTGTGCTTGAGCTTGGCGTGATACGTCATGAAATTCACGAAAGCTGGTTAACGTGTTAACGGCTTGCGATTTTTGCTCACTATCTAGTCCGCTATATATCATTAAAAAGGTACACGCATGATAGAAAGAGCGGCTGAATTTATTTTGTTTGAATTCACTGTCTTTTTGATCAAATACGCTAACATATTCGCAAATTGCAAAAAAATAGAGAGTCGTTTTTTAGTTGAGTTAAGTTGATTATTGTCATAGTCATGCTCCTAATAGTTTGTGTTCATAGCTTCACGCAAATACCGTGCATGAAACATTTCAACCTGCTTCTGTAGCGCGTCAATGGACTCATCATTAACCACCACATCATCTGCTATTGATCTGCGTTTGTCTTCATCCGCGCGGGTAGTCGCCAGCATGGCGCAGGCCTGTTCTCGAGAGCAGTGGTCTCTTGTCATAATACGTGTGATTTGTAGGTCCGGGTCAGCTAACACTAGCAGTACGCGGTTAAGGTAGGGGTAGTCTAATTTATTGGTCAGCAAGGGAATTTCAATAATGCAAAAAGAACTTTTGCAATGACCAATGTCATGTTGAATTTTTTCGCGAATTAACGGGTGAAGCAGGTTTTCAAGCCAGAGACGTTCCTCAGGGTTGTTGACGATTAATTCGCGCAAATAACGTCGGTTTAGTTCGCTGTCTTGTGTTAGCACGGATTTACCGAAGTGATTAATTATCTGTTGAAGGGCAGGTTGGTTGATGCTTACAAGCGCTCTTGCGATGTGATCAGCACTGATGACATCAATGCCCATTTTTGCGAACAGTGCGGCTACAGTTGATTTTCCGCTGGCGATGGATCCTGTTAGTCCGATGCAATACATAGTTTAAGGCCATTGATTCAAGTTTTTACACGTAGCAACATTGAGGAAACAACTGTCGGGCATCGAACTGAGTTCCTTACAACGCGCTTTAGCAGCAATCGCGGCATCATCGTAGCTAGTATAGGCTGCACTAACCCACGGTTTAGCATTCTGATCCAGTGCGGTGCATGTCCAGGAAGGCCGGGTGCTCAAGCCATGGTTAAATCCTTCACAGTCAGTTTTACAACTGGCAGGGATTTGGCTTTGTTTTTTGCACGCATCAGTTGTTTTACCCCGAGCACTCCGTTCATAAATGCTTTTGAGCATCCACTGTTTGTTGTCTCCATCGGAGGTGGTGCACTGCCAGTATCTGCTCTCATCTGCCCATAACGGGTTTGTGAGCAGTATCATTGAGATAATCAGGGTCGCTGGTTTGGTGCAATATTTCATTGGGTTCCAAACATGAGTGAACGTAGTAGATAAAATATTAACATGCTTATAAACAAATGGCATAATAATGAATTTTAATGATTTTTTGGAGGCATGATTTGATATGGTAATAGAAATGGACGACATTTCGATCGGGATTTTACGAAAACCCATTAAAAACATGTATCTGCGCGTGAGTAACTCGACAGGGGAGGTGACCGTGAGTGCCCCATTGAAGCTTCCGTTAAAGGCTATTCAAACCCAGCTTGAATCCAAACGTGCCTGGATTCATACGGCACGTGCACGAGCCATTTCTCGTGTGGTTTCTTCACCTGTAAAAATGGAACACGGAGAGACGCATCATTTTTTAGGGGAGCCATATGCATTGGTTGTTCAACCAAACGTTCATTTGAAGGGGATTGTGGTTGAGGGTGAGTTCATCCATGGTTTTTTGGAATCCCACACTCAGGATGAGCGGAAAAAATGCCTGCAGGTTTGGTACAAACAACAAATGCAAGCCTTAATTCCTGACTTGATTAAAAAATGGGAGCCGATTATTGGTGTGTCTGTTTATGCCTGGGGAATCAAATCAATGAAAACACGTTGGGGCTCATGCAATGTTGTTGCACATCGAATTTGGCTTAACCTTAATTTAATTCAAAAGCCATTAGTTTGTCTGGAATATGTGTTGGTTCATGAAATGGTGCATTTACATGAAGCAAATCATAGCAAACGATTTTATGCACTGATGACTCGATTTATGCCGCAATGGGCTGAGTATAAAAGACTACTTGAAGGGTAACTACTCGCTCCGTAGCAAGGAACGGCCATATTTGGCGCATCTTGAACGAAAACGATTTCGAACAATGCTCACATACCTATGTATGCTGCGCTTGTTCGAAACCGTTTTCGTTCAACCTGCACTCAAATCTGACCGTTCTCCGAGCGTCAATATCACCCTACGAGCAGTTACCTTGAAGGAAAAGGTTAGGAGGCTAGAAACGCATAAGTTATTTTTTCTAGCCGACTTAGCTACCAGATAGTCTTGGAATAAAATTGCGCCATCTTTTGATCGGAGGTCACAATCGGACATTTCTTTTTAACTGCAAATGCTGTAATCACTCGATCTGCCGGATCTCTATTGTCATCCCATTCAAGCTCAATGGAATCAAGCCATTCATTAACTCCAACGTCTACAATTTCAATGGTTTGAATTTGGTTGTATTTTTCAACCAGTTTTCGAGTAGAAATACTCAACTCCAGTTTGCCTGCCTTAATTTTACAAGCAATCTCGGCAAATGAAATCGATAGGATGCAAGCGCCTGCATCGATAAGTTGTAACGTTTTTGCAGAAAACGCAGGCAATGGTTGCAAGGCTTCAATGATTGCACATGTATCTAAAATTACCATTGATCATATCCGGGCATAACGGGTTCATTGATATCACCATGAATTTTAATGTTAATCGAACCACGCAAATCATGAAAGGAGCTTGATTTAATTTTTGATAACACAAGATCAGGTCGATTATGATGGGTGATCACAATTTCATGTCCTTGCTCTTCAACCAGTTTTATATACTTGCTGGTATGTTGGATAAATTCACGTTTACCGATTGTTTTAGGATATGACATATTCCACCTTTAAAGTAGCTACATTTTTAAGCTAATTTAAGTATAGAGTTAAAACCGGTTTAAAGTCAAATCATAACTTTTTCCAAGATTATTCATTTGGAGATCTTTGGACTATGTTGGGGTGACAGTGAGTCAACGTCAGTTATTGATTGTGGACTTTTTCGTTTTAAACTATTAATTTCTTCTTTCAAGACAGCTTGACTATCTCTCGCAACATCTATATTCATTATTATTGGCGATTTTTTAAGGCCATATTTATTTTTTGGGGGAGCCATCATCACTGTCTCCTGCTCGGGTTCTCCGATATTCATATCAAGCTTTTTTTGGGCAAGTAGTTGCAAAGGCATGTCTGGCATTGTAATGGTAATGCTCGCTCCAGAACCGTCTTTGCTGTTGTCAAATGTAATTTTTGGATCCAGGTTTGCAATATGGTATTTTTTAATTATATGGCATCCATCCAGGTCGGCACCATGTTCCACCTCAGCAATTAAGCTCCGTAAACCTTTGCCAGCACCTCCGAATGAATGAGGTCCCCTCTCTTTTTGGCTACCAGGTGATCTCATATAATTATCCCTAAGGCTTGGCGAAGACACTTTATCTAAAAACGCTGGAGAAAATCCTCCTCCGTTGTCGGTAAGAGTCATTGATATTTTACCAGGTACTGTTGTGTCAATAACCAAATTAAGTCTAACAATAGAAGAACCGGCCTCTGAATGATTTAATATTCTTTCATCGCATGCGTTTTTAACTATTTCGATAAACCATTTTCGCAAACAAGTATTAGCTGGAGACGCTTCAATTTTCTCGAACTCTTCCGGGTTCAAGCCTTGGGTGGCGGCTGCCAAAAGGTCACACCACATCACTTCACCATGAACACGTTTAAATGAGAACTGGAACCCTATTTTAAGATCATCAAACTCTGATGTATTATGATCATGTGCATCAAGTAAAGGTCCTAAGTCAATCAGTAATTCTGCCTTTTTTAGATCGATTTGGTTTGTACGAATATAACTATTTGTACGGTCTCTTAGCGCGTCTGCCTCTGCATTCGTCACCGTTGTCATCGACTTTTGTTCAGTATTCGTCGTCGGCATTTCAATTCTCCAAACGTAACTACTCACTCCGTAGCAAGGTTGGCGCATCTTGAACGAAAACGATCTCGAAAAATGCTCACATACCTATGTATGCTGCGCTTTTTCGAAACCGTTTTCGTTCAACCTGCACTCAAATCTGACCGTTCTCCGAGCGTCAATATCACCCTACGAGCAGTTACCTCCAAACAAAACAATCGATACTTTATGTATAGACCAATATGTTTGAAAATTCAATTTATTGTTCAAATAATACTTAAGATAGGTCCTCGAAATAAACTCAGTGCTAATTGAAAAATGGATCCCTAAATTCCGGGACGACAGCATCTATACTGTGCGCAGTATAGTAAGTGATATTTTTTTTAGATATAATCACGAACTTGATAAAATCGTTTACGGAGTGCTTCTGATGCCAATTTATGAATATCAATGCTCGAATTGCCATCATACATTTGATTTGATACAAAAAATGAGTGACGAGCCTGTCAAACTATGTCCAATATGTTCCCAAGAAACCGCCGTGCGACTAGTTTCAGCGGCAGGATTTCAATTGAAAGGAACAGGTTGGTATGCAACTGATTTTAAAACCAAAAGTAAGCCAGAAAAAAATACAAATACCGGACCGAAAACGGACAAAGCCACTCCAACTTCAGACAGTGGTTCTTCTGAGAAAAAAAGCACAGAATCCACTGTGTCTTTAAAAACAAGTAAGGATGAATAAAAATTGAAAGGCACATCTTCTCTGCGTAGTTATCTTCTTACTGGATTGGTGGTGTGGATGCCAGTCCTGGTTACGATGGTTGTTCTGCGATTTATCATCGATTTACTGGATAAAACGATTGCGCTGATACCGCACGCATACCAACCTGAGCAATTAATTGGTTTTAATGTGCCCGGTCTTGGCGTGCTGTTATCGTTGATCTTGTTATTGTTAACCGGCATGGTGGCGACCAATTTGTTGGGGCAACGGCTGGTGACCTGGAGTGAATCAGTTCTGGACAGAATTCCATTGGTTCGGACTATTTATAATGGCTCAAAACAAGTGATGCAGGCTTTGTTTGCCACTAATAGTCAGGCATTTCGCAAAGTAGTATTAATCCAGTATCCGCGCAAGGGTATATGGAGTATCGCATTTCATACTGGTTCCCCTCCGGCTGAAGTTAGTGAGCATACGGGTAAAGAGATGCTGACTGTTTTTATTCCAACTACCCCGAATCCTACGTCGGGATTTTTAATGATGGTGCCAAAATCCGAGACAATGGAATTATCAATGCCTACTGAAGCTGCATTGAAATTCATTATCTCGTTAGGGGTAATGCAGCCTGTTATACCGGGAAAAGATAACGTTGCGGTTAAATAGATTTATTTCACTGGCTATGAGGATTTTATGCGATCTTTTGTGTTGCCCTGTTTGCTGTTATTTTTTGTCACGAATACAGGTTTTGCAACACCGGATGACAATGGCGGCAAGCTGAATGAATATTTAACGCAGGAAAAAATCAATTTAATCCATGCCAACCAAGACGCAGGATTATTATCAAAATCAGGCGAGCCCGCTGATCAGGCATCGTTAACTTTACGTAAACAGCAGAATGGCACTATGCAGGCCTTAATGCAGGCAAAAATCGCTGGTTTGACTGATTTTCTGTCTGATCAACGCAAGCAACAACAAAATCTGACCCGTCGTCTGAAAAAATTACAAGAATTGCCGTTGGAGAAATTGCAAAATACGCCCGCACTTGATGAACAAATGAACCATATTAACGCGCTTAAAGCGGAAAATAATATCACCATTCAGTTAATTAACGAGAACCTGGCCTTGGCTAGGGATTATCAAGCGACACTGTTGATTGAGCAGGGTCGTTTGGACTTGTTGCAAGCCAACATGGCAGTGCAACAGCAACTGGATCAACTCCGGGAAAAAATTCATACTATTAAGCAGGCGCGTGATCAGTTATATCAGAACAACATTGAACTTCAGCAGACAAACAAATTAAATGCCACGTTTGCAGAAAATCTGGATTATGAGGCGAAATTACTCCTGAACAATCAGGCCATCATCCTCTTACAGCATCAAATAATCGAGCTGGGATTACAAAAACAACAAATTACCTTGAACTATCTGCTGCTAAAAAATCAGGATATTAAAACCATTGAATCAGCCACAGACTTTTATAAATTGGCTCTCAAACACTTGTCCGGGATAGAGCATTCCCTGAAAAAAATGCAGGGATTGTTTGCCAGTGAATTACTGCTAGTGTCTAACAGTCAGTTAAAACAAAAAATTCACATAATGCAGAAAACAATCACATCTCGGCTCAAACAAGTGGTCATGCAGCAAGTGACTTTACGAAAAGAGCTTGAAGAAAAACAAGAGCAATTAACCAAAAAATTGGGATCTCGCCAAAGTTTAGCTGAATATCACCTTAATAGCTGGCCTGTAATTACCGGACAATTATTGCAAATTCCAATACAATTTTATAACTACTCAACATTGTTATTATTGAAACTCAGAGATAATTATGTGCGCGAAGATCTGTGGTCCGCGGCATTGCAGTGGGGTAGTCTGATTTTGATTCTTTTTGCCGGAGTAGCCTTGGGTCGCGGTTTGCGTGTGATTCTGCAAGGTAAGCAGCGCTCAAGCATGTCAGGTCATCTTTATGATGGCGCATTAACACTGTTATATCGCAATATACCTCATCTTACTGTAGCCACCATGCTGGTCGTGATGTTTTTTCTAAATCACGTTTTGCTGTCAAATTATCACTTGTTAATTAATTTATTTCTGGTGTGGTTAACGTTTCGAAATTTGATTCTGATTGCACGCCTCATGTTGCTGGAACGCATGAGTGACTCATCCGGTAAAGACGTCAAACTATATTATCGGTTGCTATGGTTATTGCTTGCTGGTGGATGGAGTACGGCGCTGATGGTGCTTGCTCATCAACTGCCCCTATCGTTATTAGTTCAGGATATATTTAACCGCATTTTCATGCTCTTTTTACTTGCCTTGTCGTTGGTTGCCTGGAAAAGCAAGGATGTTATTCCTTATTTATTATGGCCATTGTTTAAAACAAAAAAACGCTATTTACGTAATGCAATATCATTGCTGGTTGTGTTAGTTCCTTTGACATTATTGACCACTGCTGTGATTGGTTTTGTGGGCTACATTGATTTAGCTTGGACCCTGAGTCGTTATCAGGCTTATGTGTTGTTGGTTATTACCAGTTATGTTTTGGTCCGCGGCCTGGTTTTGGATGCCTTGGATGCCATGTCGAAATGGATGCTTTCATCATTACACAATGGCTGGTTATGGATTGAAGTGCTTCTTAAACCTTTGGATGCCCTTGCCCGAGTTTTTTTGGTGTTGTTCTCCATTTATATTTTATTTGAAATGTTTGGATGGACTGCCGATTCGCAAGTTGTTGCTGTGCTATCGCAAGTCGGCCATTATCCTTTTGTGGATTTATCGGGCGCCAGGATTACAGTATTTAGTGTATTTAAATTTATAGCCCTTCTGTTTGTGTTTATGTGGTTTGCAAAATGGACTCGTGAGTTTTGTTATCGCTGGTTGTACCGCAAAGTCAGTGATCCGGGCGTTCGCAATAGTCTTGCTGTGTTTACGCAATATGCGATCATTTTATTGGGTGGTTTGCTAACACTCAGGGTGTTGGGGATTGATTTTTCAGGCATGGCGATTGTGTTTGGCGGTCTTGCAGTGGGAATGGGATTTGGTTTGCGTGATTTTGCCAGCAATATCGTAGGTGGCTTGATGTTGTTGATTGAGCGGCCAGTGCGAGAAGGTGACCTGATTACGTTGGGTGAATATGAAGGGCGTGTTGCACATATTGGGATTCGATCCATGCGGGTGTCCTCCTGGGATAACATGGAAGTATTAATTCCGAATGCGGAGACATTTAATAAGCCTTTTACCAACTGGACGCATCAGGACAATGTCATTAGATCAGTTGTGCCGATTAAGGTCAATCGAGCAGATGATCCAGGCATGGTTCAGCAATTGATTATGGATGTTTTGGTGATTATTCCCGAAGTGCTAAATGAGCCACCACCCCAAGTATTGCTTAAACAAATTGATGAAGTATTAATTGATTTCGAAATACGTTATTTTATTAATGTTCAAAGTCATACGCGCTTTGAAGTTCGTTCCAAGGTTTTATTTGCGATCATGGCACAGTTCAAGGCAGCTGGCGTCAAGCCACCGATCCCATCACTCAATGTTGAATTAAATAATGACGTTATTACCGCTGTCACCACCAACGAGTGAAGCAGAACTCTTAAATCGCTGTCGGGCTATAGAAGGATTAAGTCTGGCACAATTGGCTAGCACGCTCAATTTACATATTCCAGATAACCCATCGCAACGCAAAGGGTGGGCAGGGCAGGCTATTGAGTTGATCTTGGGTGCCAGTGCGGGCTGTCGTTCAGAACCTGATTTTGTGAAATTGGGTGTCGAGCTGAAAACCCTGCCGATTAATCATATGGGCAAGCCGGCTGAATCAACATTTGTCACGACGATTCCATTACTTACTGTCCATAAACAGCTCTGGAAGACCTCCCAATGCTTCGCTAAATTGCGTCGTGTGCTATGGTTGTCAATTGAGGGCGATACAAATATTCCATTTTTGCATCGACGAATTGGCAGGGGTTTGTTATGGTCGCCTTCCATTCAAGAGGAGACGGTGCTCGCAAATGATTGGTCCGAGTTGACCTTGATGATTGGCACCGGAAGGTTGACAGAGATTGATGCAAGCATGGGTGATTATTTGCAAGTCAGACCAAAAGGCGCGAACGCCAAATCGCTGTGTTATGGTTTTGATGAGGCAGGGAATAAGGTGTTAACATTGCCGCGAGGTTTTTATTTGCGAAGTAGTTTTACTGGTAAACTGGATTTTTTGTAGGAATGCGCAATTGTTGGGTCAAGGCCCAACAATTGAAGTAAAAAACGTAACTGCTCGTAGGGTGATATTGACGCTCGGAGAACGGTCAGATTTGAGTGCAGGTTGAACGAAAACGATTTCGAAAAAGCGCAGTATACCCGAACCCGACCTGCCTTTCTTTTTAGCAAAAACTCTCTGATTATGCGATCATTTTCTCTGTTACAGTTGTATTTTTCGACTTTTTAACGATGGGATGACGTGTTCGTTAGCAGCGTCTCGTCGCGAGGGAAAAAAACGATAAATCCTATCGCGGAAATTTTTAAAAATAGGTACAATCTCTTCCAGCATAAGGCAGCATCCGTACTACAATAATCAGATTGATCGGGTTCGGGCGGGCTCGGGCACGCCCACGGACTCGGGCTCGTATTAGATCGCGGTTTGTTCAAAGTCCAGTAGTTACGTTAATTCAAAAGGATGCTTGATATGTGGTTTGCATTGATTAAACAATATTGGAACGTCAGCCTGCTCAGGGAAAAACCAGAGAACACGCCGTATTCACCGCTTTTAGCATGCATCGTCAGTCTGGTTTTCTTTGTGTTGATTATTTTGCAATGGATGATTACGGATATTAGTCAGAAGTTGACATTCGGCGCGGCACTGTTGATTGCAGGCTCTCTTATTTTATCGTATGTACTGTATACGTGGGTGTTATTACTCCTGTTTCGTTTACGATCTCGTTTTTTGCAAACATTATCCTGTCTTTTAGCCGGACACACTGTCGTTCATTTGGTTTCTTTTCCTTTGTTATTAATTATGCCATTATTCCTCAACGTGCATCTCTCGCCGATAATTGGCCCCTTTATCGGGATTCTTTATTTGGTTTTAACGTTGATTTTAGCAATTTGGCAGTTTATGGTGTCGGCTTACATCTACAAACACGCGCTGACGGTATCCTGGTTAGCAGCAATACTTGCAGGCTTTGGATTGTTGGCAAGTAATATATTAACCATATCATTTTGGTGACAAACATATGCATTTACATATTTTAGGATTGAGTGGAACCTTCATGAGCGCGTTGGCTTTATTGGCACGTGAAGCAGGGTTTCAGGTTACTGGTAGCGATGCCAATTGTTATCCGCCTGTGAGTGATTTGCTGGCGGATAAAGGGATCACCTGGACAGAAGGGTATGAGGATACTACTCAGGCGTTGAAAGCGGATTGCGTGATAGTGGGTAACGCTATCAAGCGCGGTATGCCGGTCATGGAAGCGGTTCTTGATGCAGGCACGTCGTATACTTCCGGCCCGCAGTGGTTTGCTGAACACATCCTGCCAGGTCGTCGGGTCATTGCTGTGGCAGGAACGCATGGAAAAACCACCACTACCTCAATGCTGGCATATATTTTGCATCAGGCAGGTCTTGCGCCCGGATTTTTAATCGGGGGTGTGGCAACGGACTTTAATACTAGCGCTTGTCTGGGGCAGGGCGAGTGGTTTGTGGTTGAGGCAGATGAATATGATAGTGCTTTTTTCGACAAACGGCCGAAGTTCATGCATTACCGACCAGAAGTGGCCATTTTAAATAATCTGGAATTTGATCATGCGGATATTTATGCAGATTTGGCAGCGATTCAACAACAATTCCATTACTTTCTACGAACCATTCCCGGCAAAGGGCGGGTGATTAAACCCCGAGATGATGTGGCATTGAATGCTGTTTTGGCGCGCGGTCAGTTTAGTCCTGTAGAGGAGCTGGCACTCAGCGGTGATGCAACTTGGCGCGCTGAATTACTGGATGACAAAGGTCAATCATTCCGGGTATGGCATCACGGCAAACGGGTTGCTGAGGTGAACTGGTCTTTGATTGGTACGTTCAATGTTGAAAATGGGTTGGCAGCATTGGCGGCCAGTGTTGCTGCTGGTGTTACACCCGGAGTTGCAGCGGCAGCACTGGAGCAGTTTTCTCCAGTCAAACGGCGATTGGAAGTCAAATCAAATCGTCATGGCGTGGTGGTATATGATGATTTCGCACATCATCCCACGGCCATTTCAAAAACCATTCAAGCGTTAAAACAAAGTGGCCGGCATCAACGTATTTTAGTGGTTCTGGAGTTTGCATCGTATACCATGCGTTCAGGCATCCATGGTGATCTCATGACCAACGCGTTGGATGGTGTCGATTCTGCCTGGGTTTTAAATCCTTCGCAATTTTCTCTGGCGGATATCACTAAAAACTGGTGTTTTCCATATCAGGTATTGCCTACGACGCAAGCCATTGTTGATTCAATAGGCACAATCGTGCAGCCTGGGGACGCGGTATTGGTGATGAGTAATCGTGGATTTGATAGTATTCACCAGCAGATTACGGCGAAGGTTGATGAGCGGTTAGAAAACCTCAGTATGGAAAAAAATTAACTTCCTAGGTACGTCATTTTTCTAGTATAATTTAGTCCACTAAATCATCATCAGATCAGCAGGTGCTTGATAACGCAAAAGGGTTAAGTCCAATAGCAGAGCGCATCAAAAATTTTAAAACCGGATCTTGATAACCTTATAAACAAAAGAACCCTATCTTTTACCGACTATAACCACAAAAGAACCGGTTCTTTTGTGGGTTTCGTTTGGATTGTGCTATTATAATTACAGCTCATTAAAAATATAGGATGCCAGGTACCATGAGAAAAGCCCTTGTGTATTTAACAACCTGGATTGATGCATTCAATCGGAAGCCTATTGTTATTCGTGGTGCTCGCCAAGTCGGGAAGACTTGGATGGTGCGTGAATTAGCACGCATTACTGGCAGGCAATTAATTGAACTAAATTTTGAAAAACGAGTGGCCTGGCGTGATTTGTTTACAAGTAACGATCCAAAAGAAATCTTGATAAATTTGGAATCAGAGTTCAATACTACTATTGATCCTGCGAATAGCCTGTTATTTTTAGATGAAATTCAAGCGGCTCCAGAGTTATTAAGTAAATTACGGTGGTTTTTTGAAGAGATGCCTGTATTACCGGTTGTCGCAGCCGGTTCTTTATTAGAATTTACGCTAGCAGAGCATTCATTTAGCATGCCTGTTGGACGGATTAGTTATCTTCACGTTGAACCGTTCTCATTTGAAGAGTTTTTAGTAGCGCAAGGCTGCGTGAAGTTACATGAATTTATTTTATCCTGGCAATGGGATATACCAATAGCAACTACCATTCATGAACAACTCATGGGGTACATGAAAGAATATTTGATGATTGGCGGGATGCCAGAAGCGGTCATTAGCTGGCGAGAACAACATTCCCTTGATTTGGTTGCACAAATTCATCACGCCCTGCTTGCAACGTATCGAGATGATTTTGCAAAATATTCAGGACGAATATCACAAGAGCGATTGAATGAAATTTTAACTACGGTTCCCAAATTGTTAGGTGAAAAATTTATTTTTAGCCGAGCTAATCAAGATGTGTCCTCTGAAACGTTAAAAAAAGCACTCCGGTTACTGTGTATGGCGCGCGTATGCCATAAAGTATACGCCACGCATGGCAATGGTGTGCCTCTCGGTGCTGATATTAAAGAGTCCTGGTTTAAAGCCATTTTTTTGGATGTAGGCCTTGCATCGTCACTGTTAGATATTAAATTACATCAAATCAAACAATTAGACGCCTTGACTCTTGTTAATAAGGGAGGGCTTTCAGAGCAGGTTGTTGGTCAATTGCTTCGAACATTAGAGCCGGGCTATAAAGAGCCTCATTTATATTATTGGATACGAGAACAAAAAGGTTCGAGTGCAGAAATAGATTATCTGTTACAACATGAGGGACGCATTCTGCCAATAGAAGTTAAATCAGGCAGTACAGGCTCATTAAAATCCTTGCATTACTTTATGCATTTAAAAAGTTTGTCGCAGGCCATTCGTATTAATGCAGATCTACCCAGTATTGTGATGGTTAATACAAAAATACACTCAGGAGAAGACGTGCGTTATCAGCTATTGTCCATGCCTTTTTATTTAATGGGACAATTGCATAGACTATTAGAAGCGCCTCAGCCATTGAGTGTCAAATAACTAAATTCCGGGACGACAGCTTAAAAACTGCGGTTTTTGACGGCGCCAGAACCAATTATTTCAGTCTTTTTTTACGTAAATACAGCAAATAAGCAGGTATCAACATGAGTATTATGCCGCCGCTGAAAATCACTCTGAAGTGATTCGCAGTGCCCATGTCCAGACTTTCGGCCGGTGGAAAAAATCCAATGAACAGGGTGATGAGACAGCCCGCCAGACCTAATCCACAGGTAAAGTAGTACCCAATATACCGGCCGGGAATGGCAAAAGGGCGGGGTAAATGCGCGAATTTTCTTTTTAAGACTACGGCAGCAATAAACATGATCACGTACATCATGATGTAAAGCTCCGTGCTTAATGCCGTGAATAGCCAGTAAATGGCGTTGACTGTAGGGAATAGTAAAAATACGCTGCACAATGCTGTGACCAACATGGCTTGCAGAAGCAATATACGAGAGGCGACGCCGTGTTTATTCAATCGATAGAGCCAGTGTGGCAAGAACCCATTGTCAGCGGCAAGCAGCAACCCCTTCGCGGGTGAGATAATCCAGTTTATCATGCTGCCCAGACTGCCGAGTAGAAGCAGGATGACCAACACGGGCATCAAGGCCGTTAAATGGTAAGCTTCAAAAAAATTGGTGAAGGCTTGCATCACACCCTGCACCAGACTGATTTTATCTTTAGGCATGACAATCGCTATTGCCAAGGATCCGAAAATCATGGTGATTAAAATCAGAATGACGGAAAAAAACATTGCACGAGGAAAATTACGCTGCGGATTGTTCACATTTCGCACGTGAACGGCTGCCAGTTCCATGCCGAGAAATGATGTCATCATTGCGGTTAATGAAACCCAGGACTGCGTGTCGTTCCAGTGAGGGATTAAACTGTTGAAACTTAAATCAATGGCAATCGGATTGCCTTTGATGAGCCAGATGATCGCCAGCAGAATAATAAATCCCATGGGAATAATCATGCCGATCATGGCACAAATCCCGGCAAATGTAGCGGAGGTACGCAAGCCTTGTAGACCTACAAAAGTTAATGACCAAAATACGACAAGAATAACTCCAATCAGATAGAGCTTGTTTTGTGCGAGTTCGGGATTAATTAAATATGCAAGCGTGCCAGCAATAAATGACAGCATGGTGGGATACCAGACCATGGTATTTATCCATTGCAACCAAATGGTAAGAAACGCCATATTATCGCCAAAGGCATGTCGAACCCAGCTGTAAACACCACCTTCTTCTTCTGGCCACGTGGAGGACAGTTCAGCCGAGACCAATGCTACAGGGATCAGGAAAATAATAGCTGAAAAAATAAAGAAAAAAATCAGTGAGGAACCAAACAGTGCTGTGGTGGGCAGATTACGAATGCTGTCAATTGCGCCACTAATTAGCAAGACCAGTGCGAGTACCGAAATTTTGTGAGAGGATAATGCTTTCATGAATTACAAACCTTATTAAATATTATTTTTCATCGCGATGCTTGCCATCGCGACATGCAGGTGAGTTGGGGACGTCCCGTGTATGTTGCCGCCATTCATCCGGTGTATAAAGGTGTAAGCTTAACGCATGCAATCCTGTTGAGAATTCAGCGTTCAGACATGCATTCACCAGACGATGGCGCGCAATGCGATTTAAATCGTTAAAGCATGTGGAAACGGCCACAACTTTGAAATGCGTTTCTGCCCCAACAGGGACGTGATGGCGGTTTGACTCATCTTCAATCGTTAATGTGTCTGGTTTTAATTCAATGAATAGTGCATCATTCATGCGTTGCAATCGCGACATGGCAAGTAGGTGTTGTTCAAGATAAGTAAAGTATACGTAAAAAAGAGCAAATAATACACTTAATTTGGAGTTTGGACAAAGCCACACGCAAAAACACGCGTGTAGCTTGTCCAAATAATTGAGCTCTCGATTAAATACGCTAACCTTTCTCAATGCCCATGAACCACGCGCATGGACAGAAGGACATGAGTTTTTTTTCATGTTCTTTTGTCCAATGTCCAAACTTAATAGAGGAGAATGTTATGAAACAAAAAGGCTTTACACTCATCGAACTCATGGTCACCATCGCGATTTTGGGAATTCTTGCCTCAATCGCCATTCCGGCTTACCAGGATTATACCGTTCGAGCGCGAGTGACTGAGGGGTTAAATTTAGCCGCTGCAGCAAAATTGGCCGTGTCTGAAACCGCCATGTCGAATAACCAGTTGCCGAACAATCAAGCCGCTACGGGCTATGAGAGTCCTGCGCCAACAGACAATGTGTTATCGATTGCTATTGCAGACAAAACAGGTGCAATAATCATTACCTATACACCCAAAGCAGGCGATGGCACACTGGTGCTAACTCCTATATTGCAAGCGCACGGTGAGATGACCTGGACATGCAAGGAAGGAACCTTGGCGGCGAAATATAGACCTGCGAATTGCCGGTAAACGGGGAAGTAACCGGGCCGGCGTTAATGATATTATTCAGCACAACATTATCTGACGTTACACATGACTTAACGACCCCGCGAAGGCGGGGATCCACCTGATTGCCTGTACACGATTGATTTATATGCTTTTAAATAAAGCAATATTGTGTTAATATGGCCACAAATTATATTCAGTAACTCTCCACGTCAAATCCGTGCCACAGGCAGGAGATCCCTCCCCCCGCCTTCGCTGGGGGGGCGGGATGACGTGAGGAGTTACTATATTCATATATATCCTGGTTTCCCTGGAGGTTGGTGTGTTAACAGATGATTCGTCGATGACGATTGTTAGTCGAGAAAAAAATGGAACGTACCGAGAAAATAGTCTCTATAATTTTATGATGGATAATTTATCAACAAGGCCGCTTGCTGACTACCTTACTCATGTAAGTCGAGGTGAACGTCAAGCGCTTTACATTGAGCTCCGCCCTGTTGCAGAACAATCTGAAGCTATTTTTCCTGGTTTTAAACTCGTGAGACAACATTTATCGGTTGATCAATGTGTTATCAATGAGAGCTCGCCATTATCAAGAAGCTTTAGCCCAAGCCATGGTACGTTTGAATATGAAAATGCAATAGAGCGGCGGGTTGTTCACGCATATTTTAATCGACATGGGCAATTTATTGATTTCAGATTGAAATCATATGAAATTGGTCCCGAAAAAAAAGTGAGTGGTGTCGGTGTAAAACAACCGATTAGTGACCGGGAAAGGAAGCTTATTCGTGAGCAGGCATTGCCTTGTCAAGTTTTATTAATGGAATTGTTGAATCAAAAATCCAATGCTTACATTGCATTATACCAAGACTCATTTAAGTTAGATGAGGAATTGAGTCTAGCTAATGCATCAAAAGACTTCAAAACTGCAATAAGGAAAGCAGAACAACTAATAACATTAACGTCGGCGCTGTCTCGTTACAATGACACGAAAGAGGATGGGCGAACGATTAATTTAACGCATATGTTAGCCAGTTTAAACGAGCAATTAACTGCTACACCGGTGAAGGTAGGCAAACAGATTACTCCTGATGTTGAAAATAAATTGATGTCCCTACCTGTAAAATCTGGTAAAAAGAAATCCAGTCCCGAACTCAAACAACAAGCCTTGAGGACTCAGATTGAGTTGCTGGTCCATGAGGTTGTTAGCTTGACTGCACCTATGCGCGATTGCAACGTATGCATTCAAGTTGTTGAAGTAGAGGAAAAGCTACGAGAACTGGATACTTTATTTTTATGTTTGGAATTCAATGGCAATGGAAACGAATTCCAGACATTTATTCATCAACAACGCGCACAATTACCCGTAGACAAAAATTTGTCTGATTATTTTAAGGGGCGGGTATTAGCAGGAGATTCTGACGGCGTTCGTATTTTATATCCAACATTTTCTCAACATTTAAATATGTTTCAGCTGTGCGACCAGTTGATATCAGCAATTCAAAATGCGCCTGAACAGTGTATGCAACTGATTGAAATAGCAGATTATTTGTATGAGCACTCGGAAATTTATCGGTCTATAATTTCATTGAAAGGTCAAATGCTCAATTATTCAACCGAGTCTCAAACAGGATTTGGATTTTTATTCGATTTGTTTAAACGTAATAATTTATCAGCCTTTCGTATGGCACTACGTCATGGCGTATCAACTGATTCAATTCAGTATATGCGCCGTACAAACATGTTTAATTCACTTCAAACGCTTATTATCTTTTATAAAATTAATCCCAACCTGAATTTCATAGGCTCATTAATTGAATATGGTGCGCAGATGTATTTGCCGATGGTTAAAGGTCAAATAGCATCCCCTGATTTTCTTAAACAAATGGTTAAAAAATCGCCTGATCTTAAATCGACATTGCACAATAAAGTGAAATTAGTTGAGAGTAATAGCGATGAATTGGGTCAAAATTTTGATAAATTGAAAAAAATAGACCATGCGTTAAGTCTTGCCTGTGATAATCAATCTCCTCCCGATTTGATTATTGAATTAGCTCAACATTCAAGTCCCGAAATATTATTATTAGAAGCGTCGAATTACCTTAATTTAAAAGTATTTATTACGAGATTCATCCCAACGAAAAAATTGGAATGGAAAATATTTCCAGGTAGGGACGAATGTGATGCGTACACGCTCATTCCGGAAATAATCCAAAATCCATCGTCTGGTCAAGGATGTTGTTTTGTATTTTATCTGAAATCCGGTATAACCACGCAAGAAGTTCAAGCGTTGTACACTTGTACTAACCATTTATTAACGAAGGCAATGGAGGGTATATCTCTCCTGGAGTTAAATGAACAACGACAGATCATGAAAAATTTTACGACACGTGCGGGAGACTATAAACATTTAAATAACTATAAGGATGCTATTTTCTGTTATAAAGCGGCACAAATGGTGTATACGACGATGAAAAATCCGAGTGCGCTTGATCATTATGAGATGGCTCGTCATTTTGTTTTAGTGGCTGTTCTGGTGAAAGAGAAATTCCCATCTCAATCTTTTCAAGCATATTACAGCCAGGCGAATGAATTTTTAAAGTATATCCCGGATTCAGAATTTAAACAGATTGAACATATGCCTTTTATCCAGGTTGTTAAGAGAACGATTGCAGATTCAGAGAGCACAGCTCATTTTGGTAGGTTGGGCCCTGGCCCAACATGAAGTGGCGCAGGTCTGTAATATTCACCGAGCGTCAAAGTTTGTGGTGAATAGATACGCAGGTCTTTGCATTTGTTGGGCCAAGGCCCAACTTACACGGTTACATCACAATTTCTTCGCAACCAATCGATTTTCAAGTTTCACATAATCTGGCAAGCCATTCACATAGGGAGGATAAGCTTCTCCCTGAATCAGTGGCTCCAGATAACGTCGACATGCGTCAGTTATGCCCATGCCGTCCTCACTAATAAACTCAGCCGGCATGGCTTTTTCCTGGTTTGCAACATCAGCTAAAGGCACATGACTAATTGACCAGCGGTAGGGTGAGTCCTGCTCGCGCACGATAATGGGCATGATGGCGTTATGCCCGCTGATCGCAAGATCCACAGCCGCTTTACCCAAGGCATAAGCTTGCTCAACGTCAACACTGGATGCAATATGGCGAGCAGCGCGTTGTAGATAATCGGCAACGGCCCAGTGGTATTTGTAATTTAATTCGCTTTTAATCAACTGAGCGATAACCGGTGCAACGCCACCTAGCTGTGCATGACCGAAGGCATCGCGCAGGCCGGCATCACTTAAAAACTGTCCCTGTTCATTACGGATCCCTTCAGACACAACCACCACGCAGTAGCCATAATTTTTTACACATTCATCCACGCGTTGCAAAAAGCGTGCCTGTGCAAAGGGCACTTCCGGAAACAAAATAATATGAGGCGGTTCATTTTTACCAACACCCGCCAAACCACTGGCAGCGGCAATCCAACCGGCGTGTCGTCCCATGACTTCGAGAATAAACACTTTGGTGGACGTAGCCGCCATTGATGCCACATCAAAACTGGCTTCCAGCGTTGAAATGGCTACATATTTTGCTACGGAGCCAAAGCCTGGGCAGGCGTCAGTGAATGGCAAGTCATTGTCCACTGTTTTCGGGATCCCAATACAGATGACAGGATAACCTGCTGCAGCACTCATATTGGCCACTTTATTGGCCGTGTCTTGTGAGTCACCGCCACCGTTGTAGAAAAAATAACCAATGTTATGCGCTTTAAATACATCAATCAATCGGGAAAATTCAGCACCATCATCTTTTAATTTATAACGACACGATCCAAAAGCGCCCGACGGGGTGTGCATGAGTTTAGCAATGGCTTCATCGCTTTCAAGGGAGGTATCTATCAATTCTTCCTGCAATGCACCAATAATTCCGTTTTTTGCAGCATAAACCTTGCCGATTTGTTGGGGGTGCTTGCGTGCTGTTTGAATGACGCCACAGGCTGAGGCGTTAATAACCGATGTAACACCGCCTGATTGGGCGTAAATTGCGTTTTTTACTGTCATCATGACTCCGTTATTATATTAAATTTGTGTAACTACTCGCTCCGTAGCAAGGAACGGCCATATTTGGCGCATCTTGAACGAAAACTCAAATCTGACCGTTCTCCGAGCGTCAATATCACCCTACGAGCAGTTACAAATTTGTAGGTTTAACCCAGCGCCACTGATAAACTCTCATACTCACTCAAAACCGCATCAATACTATCAATTAGTTGCAAAAACTCAGCCTGCAGCGAGTCGACGTGCTGTGCTTTAGCGGCAAGACGTTCCAGTCTTGCAACATCATGTTGCAATTGAGTCACTCCACAAAAACAACAGGCGCCGTGTAATTTGTGTGCGAGTTGTTCCAGGCCTTGTAAATCATTATTATTAACCAACAATAAAAAATCTTGTCTGTTTTGTTGTAATTCCACTACAAAATAGCCGAGAAATTCAAGGGCCCGTGTATGATTCCCTGATACTTTTTGTACACATAAAGGCCAATCTATCGCAGTTGTCGAGGCCTTCGTCATGATTTGTAACAGATGCTGTAACAATAGTTTTTCATCAATGGGTTTTTGCAAGCACAACTCAATGCCAGCTTTGTGTAGCTGTTCTTTACTGATATCACTGGCGCTCGCGCTGATCAGAATAATGGGTGTATTTTTATTTAGCATGGATTCCTGACGAATCAGCCGTGCCGCATCCAACCCATTCAGGTTTGGCATTTGCAAGTCCAATAGAATGACTGAAAAGCGTTTTTGATGACAAATATCGACGGATTGCTCACCATCCTCAACGGTATCAATGCATGCATTTTTACCCAGCAAGGAGTTCAGCAACTGACGATTAACCGGATTGTCCTCCGCAATGAGCAATTTGGGTTGAGACTTGCATAATTGTGCACGTAAATCAGCTAATTCCTGATGATTGGATTGGGTTAGCGATGCCTGACTCAGTGCTGCTTCAATGCCATCATGCAATTTTTGTATATTAGGTGGTTTGAATAGCAAGCCTTGCGCGCCGAGTGTCTGGTAATCCTGAAGAAACCATTTGGATACCAGCAAGCAAGGTGTGGTTTGTTTAAGTAATACGTGAGCGACCTGTTGCTCACATCCCTGATTGACATTGATAAACGCCAAATCACAGTCACTGTGAGTGGTGAAGGCCTCTTCGAGTTGATTAAATGCATTGACTCGAATGCAGTTAATATTCCAATAGCCCAAGCCATTGCACAGGGCTTCAAGATGCAACGGGTTGTCATCAAAGCAAAGAATTTTCAAATTGGCAAAACGATGAGTCTGGTGTTTTTCCACCTCATAAGCAGCCAGTTTTTCCAGCGTCAAATACACTGAAAATGTAGAGCCCTTATGGAGTTCGCTGTTGATGACAATGCGGCCTTTCATGCGTTCTGCCAGCTTTTTACAAATAACCAACCCCAATCCTGATCCACCATAACGTCGGGTAATGGTGGTATTGGCTTGATTAAATGCGTTGAATAACGTGGTTTGATCCTCGGCGGTTATGCCAATCCCTGTATCAATAATTGAAAAACAAAAGGTATAATCTTTGTCGGTTTCCTGCTCAATACTGGTTCGGATGAGTACATAACCATAATCAGTAAACTTAACTGCATTGCTGACAAGACTGCTGATAATCTGTTTGATGCGCAGCGGATCACCGAGCACTGTATGGGGCACATCAATTTCCGTTGTAGGGATCAGATCGATGCCTTTTTTATGAGCGGTGGGTGCTGCCAATGCCAATACGTCATCAATGCAGGTACGGATATTGAGTGGAATACAATCAAGGAGCAGTTTACCCGCCTCTATTTTGGAATAATCAAGAATATCGTTAATGATAACCAATAAATCCTGCGCCGATGACTTGATGGTTTTGACATAATCAAGCTGCAATGGATCCAGTTGGCTTTCCAGCAGGACATTTGTGAATCCCATCACGCCATTCATCGGTGTACGAATCTCATGGCTCATGTTGGCAATGAATTCAGATTTTTGTCGACTCTTTTCTTCAGTTTTCTTTTTCTCTAGTGATAATTCAATATTTTTTTCTTCAAGTAATTCGAGACTTTGCTGCAAATCCGCTGTGGCGATTTCGATAGATTGGTTCATCTCGTTGATGGAGTTTAGATAGTGTTTTTGTAAGTGCGCGCAGCCTTGCTCAATAATACCCAGCTCACCGGTGCTGGATACTTTGATTGCTGTTTCAAATTCATTGTTTATAATTTGTTTCATGCTGCGCCGCAAGCGGGTGATGGGTCGATAAATTCGTCTGGACAATATATAGTGAATGGTTAATCCAATCAGTAATCCCGCCAAGGTAATAAAAATGGTGATGATATACATTTGATAACGCTTGATTAGGATGAACTTGACATCCATATCCATGGATATCCAGCCTAGTTTCTCACCGACGTTAAACGCGATAGGACCAAAAGAATTGTATGGGTTGAATTCGGGGGCGGTAATCGGTGCTATAAAATTAATGGATTTGTGGGGCAACTGTGTACTGATAATATAATTGTTTGTGACCTTGGGTGGATTGAATGAGTTCAACAACACACGTTTATCACCGCGATAAGCCAGTAATTGCCCTTTCTCGTTATAAATCGCAAGTGACTGGATATCAGAATTGGTGCTAGTCGCATCGATTAACTTTTGTAAAGCCCGGCTATCATCATGCAGTATGGCTCGCTGAGCTGCGGGCACTAAGGGGGTGATTAACGCACGCCCCAATCGCACAGCGTGCTGGTTTAGCGCTTTGTCATATTGCATATTGTAAAACAACGCAAACAGCAGGGCGACCAGAAAAACTGGAATTAATGTAATGATTCTTATCTGATATTTAATTCCAAGGCTTTTCACGTGTTCTCACTATGTCCAAACCACAAAAAATGTACGACTAGCATAATATATTAAGATTAAATAATGCGCAAACTAAAAATTCGTAATGCGCGCATTTGATTCACATTAGTTTTGTTTTGTGCTAAAATAAAAAAAATAAACAGAATTCATCTGGAGTGATTAAACATGCCAATTTCAAACCAAGAATTTAGCGAGATAATAGAGCGAGTGCGGCTTGCTAATGTATTGAGAGGCCCATACAAAGACATGAGTCGCGCTGAACGGGCTGAAATTTACAAATTCCCCTCGTATAATATGGATAGTTTTGAATTATCACACAAAGATAATGGCTATATATTCACAGTAAAACTAAATGAAAATGCACACGAATTTGCGCAAAAATTATCCGAAAATATTCCGAAAGAATGGTTTGATAAAGAGCATATGACTCTGGCGCTACATTTTAATAGCGATTCTTTAGATCAACTCAAGAGTTTAATGCAACAGTTAGAAGAAAATTACTCTGATTTTGATAAGATCAAAGCTCAATTTTTTGAAGAGGTTATTGAGTCAATAAAATACACGCAATCTGCAAGTAAAACAACTCCCTTACTAAAATGGGATTTGAAAACCAGAGATAAATTTTCTTTTGATCCTCAACCAACGGGTGTTTTTTTAAAAGCTACCGCAACGACGCAAATAAAACGGCATATGAAAGATGGAAAACCCTATTTCGTTTATACAGCTACATCTCTACATGCGGACGAAGATAAGTCGGATAAACTTTCTGAAGACTTGCTTTCCATGTCTTTAGAAACGGATGCTGTGATCCAAAAATGCTTAAGTGAAATATGCTCGCATTTTGCCAAAGTTGTTCATGTGGATAATCCAGATTACCCCGTGCAATATATTACCGAGGGTGGTATTGGGTTGAAAACATATCTGGCAGACAAAACGATTCAATCGCAGGAAAAAGATATTGACATCATGTATCAAATTGCTGAAGTGCTATATGAGATGTCTTATTATGCCATGTTTCATGGACAAATTAGTCCTAGTAAAATTAGTTTAACACCAGAATACAAAGTGTTACTCAGTGAGGCAAAACCATATAAAATGCTGAGTACATCAACGGGCGCCGATTCGCACACGAAATATTATTACTGCCCACCAATACACTTGTTGTATCACGCTAATCCAATTCCTTTGTCAGTGGAGGATGATATTTATGCTTTGGGCGTCATGATCAATGAAATATTCGCGAAAACCCGTCCATACCGTGAACACCGTGCACATGACACTTCTGATGAGCAAAGAAGTCTTTGTACGGCAAGAATGGTAGGTTTAGCTTATAATACAGCAACAACAATGAGGCCAAAAATTTTTAATGATGCCCCCTCTGTGCTTAAATATATTATTGAAGGATGTTGGAGGCATAACCCAGAAGATCGTTTTACAATGGAAACGGTTTTTCAATGCTTAAAATATGTAAAAGAATGTAATAACGATGAAAGTAAGATGGGGGAGTTGCGTGAACAACTGCAAGAGGAAAGTGACAACTATCTGATAAGAACAACTGACGAAAGAATAGGGCTTGCGAGACAAGCGGCAAAAAATGAAGCTCAATATGAAGAATTTAGAGCGAGGGTTGAGAAATCGAACGAGATAATTAGGGCGCGCGAGGCTGCAAGACAAAGTAACATACCCGGCGGACTCCTAAGAGCCACTGAAATAAAAATTAAAAAAGAACAAGAGAGAATAAAAGAAGCGAAAGGAAAACCACAAATAATAGAAGAACAGTTCGGTAAGGACTGGTGCAATGATTGTTCAGCTAATTTTTGCGTGCCTCTTAACCCAACTTTTGCGCCTTTAGCCCGCTATATTTCTTACAAGGCGCTCAGCTCAGAGTCTGTTATAGATTATTTTAGACTATATGGATATGAAGACAATGAGTATATGTTTACAGTAAAGCTTTCTGAAAATCCCCAAACTCTTGCATTAGGGAGAGACTTTGCAAAAAATATCGGTGACGGTGTCATCTTTGATGAAGAAAAGATGCTGCTTCGATTACGATTTAATTTGAAGTCTGTTAATAAGTTTAAGCATTTAATGGGAAAACTAGCTAAAGAAAGCACCGATTTCGAAAAGATTTCTGGATTATTTTCTCAACACGTTATGCCCATTATTGAAATAAATCAACGAAACATGCTACGACATGATGATTCACTTGAACTGAATAAAACGAATGCAGAAAAATTGGAAGAGATTAATTACAGGGAAACCGAAGAAATGCAACGCTTTTGTTGTTCAATTTCTGCGGAGGTTATGACAAATCCAGTTTACGTTAAAGGGCTTCCTCAATATAAATTTGAATTATCAGAACTTCAGCGCTGGCTGAAACTAAACTCTACTCATCCCTATACTCGAAATCGTGTAAAACATGAAGATATTGTCTTGGATACGACTTTAAAACAAGAAATAGATACGTTGGTTAATCATGCTATCTCTAACTGTAAACATGATGACTTGCTTACTCAAGTTGTTAGAAACGATAGCACTGTCTTGAATACGGGCTCCAAACTCAAAAGAAATAGAGACGTATCTGTTTATGATAGTCAAGACAAATTTCCCGACCAAGCTACAATAGTTTCTGAATGTATCGATATAATCAACAACGCCTCAACGGAAGCCAGTAAGGACGCGTTCGAATTGGCATGTGAAAAATTGAACCAACTTCAATGCGATCATGCAGTAAAAAAACATTTTCAAACTCAACTTGTTGCAGCAACTATCATTGAATGTACTGATAAAAAAGTTATACACGCTTTTTTTAGTGCGTACAATTATACTAAGAACAACACTCCTCGCGTGCCCTTCTATTTCTTTAAGTTTAGTGATTTGAGTTTGCGTGACGCAGACAATGTCAGTACTACGATTTTAAATCTAGGTTCAAACGACATTCATATTAAGGAAGCATTTAAAGGGGCATATGGTGAAAAACTATCGAATTTATTTGACCTGTGTGATGAGAGTGAATTAAAAAGCGCAATTAAAGAACTATTATCAGCTAACAATAATGATGTTAATCAGCCCTCTAATGTCAACAGCCCCTAGAGCGGCGTATAGGCAATAAAGACTTGCTGATCGAGGAGTTAAATCGTATATTAACTGGATGTTTAATGCTGAAACAGCTAGAGAGTTTTATTATGAAAACACTCATTAGTCTTAATGAGCCAAAATACGATTTAAAAAAAAATTTAAAACAATCAAATTCTTACTTTGCTAGTTTATCCAAAGAAACAACTGAAAAAATACTGGATGAAAACACATCCCAAGTGGAAATTTTTTGGTTGGCAATCACTGGAGCAACTTATATAAATAGTACTTATAATCCAGTGATACAGGAGTTACTCCAACTGCCTGCAGGTAAAGCTTCTGCTACGTTGCACCGATACAAATTATTAACACAAGAAACATGCTCGCATATTCTGGACAATGAAAAACCAGAAGAAATCAATGAAGCCATTTCATGGCTATTAGCTCAAAAGATTTTAGATGCAAGCACAGTAGACTTAGTATTAAATCATCCCGAACCAAAGTATGCAGTGAATTTAATCATTTTGATGTGTCATTTTGGTATGCCTTTACCAAGCGCATTAAAATCACTTGCCGATTTAGAAGAATGTTTAAGTTTGGTTTATAAACAACAATCAATAGATTTATCACGAGACATAATTAAAATTGAAAAAAATCTTACTAAACTTTTTGCTATTCTCCATACCTGTTCCCAGATCACATCTGAAAATATAGTTTTATTTAAAAAACATGTCATCCAAAATGTATTGCCTAAAAAGAATGCTTCAATTGATAAAAAACTAGATAAACTCGTCAGAACCATGTCTATTTTTCAAGAAGCTGGTGTAATGGATCAAGAGCAATACATATATTTGCTCGAGAAAATACAATCAGATACTTTTTTTAATATTATTTTTAGACTGGATGAAGCAGCGCAAGTGATTAGTCGTCAGAATAGTCGTCCTCAAGAAAAAGTAATAACTGTAGCGCACATTAAATTGATTAAAAATGCTCCTGACATGAATCAGCTAATGGATGCCATGTATGGATGGGATACTTATGTTTACATTTTAACAGTAAAAAACTTTCTTGAAATAGTCGATCATCCTGATCCAATAAGCTTTATTGCAATACTATCTCAATTTCAATGGTTGCATAATGTGCACGGTACGCAATTAGATTGCATTCAATATGAACGCGTCAAAAACAGAATAAATACCAAATTTTTCAATCAAATATTATATAGCCTGCATGGTAGTCTAAATCAAAATAATCTCAACATGTTGATCAATTACGCTGATATCTTATTTAGTAAAGATGAGGACAATTCTTTTTGGCTAACATTACCTCCAGGTCAAACATCATGGGGCGTGGAAACACTAAAGATTAGAGAACAACATCTAGATGCAATATTTCAAATGTGTGAATGGATTAATAAAGAAAACATAACGGATAGATCCGAGCAAATAATGCACTTAAAGGGTGCAATAGAAGACGTAGTGGAACAAACAGATTCATATTTTAACTTTTTTAAAAGCAGCAATGACTCAAAGAGTCAATCATCACAATCAACTCCACTTGTGGAAAATATTAAAGAACAAATTGAAAAACAAAAAAATTGGCTGCCCAGAAATAAACTTTTAATTGCGTTTCATTCAGATCAAACGCATACGTTACGAGAGTCTTTTAAGATTTTGAATATTGAAATCGAGAAATTTTCATTGGAGGAACAGGAGATTTTTACTCCAGATATTTTAGATTCAGAAGACTCTTTCAAAAATATTTTAGCGCCTATGATTGAGTTTGCACAAGCAAGGAAAAAGAAAAACATCTCTGATAGCTCTGAGCTATCGAGCACTTTGCGTAATCCATAAACCAGGCTATCATAGCGCAATTATTTTGCAGTTTATCTCCGGAGTCCCCGATGTTGGTCAGAACCCGCTTTGCCCCTAGTCCTACTGGTTTTTTACATGTTGGTGGTGCGCGTACAGCCCTGTTTTCCTGGTTGTATGCCAGACGCCATAACGGTCAATTTATTTTGCGTATAGAAGATACCGACCGTGAACGCTCAACGCCTGAGTCCGTGCAGGCCATTTTGGATGGGATGAAATGGCTAGGTCTTACTCATGATGAGGGGCCGTTTTATCAAACGGATCGTTATCCGCGTTATAAAGAGATGGCGCAGCAGTTACTGGATGAAGGCAAGGCCTATCGTTGTCATTGTAGCAAAGAGCGTCTGGAGAGCCTGCGGGATGCGCAGTTGGCTGCGAAGGAAAAGCCGCGTTATGACGGTCATTGTCGTGACAGGAATTTGCCAGTGGATGATCAGTCATATGTTGTACGCTTTAAAAATCCACAGACAGGCGTGGTCTCATTTACAGATGAAGTCTATGGCGATATTCATGTTAGCAATCAGGAACTGGATGACTTGATTCTGATTCGTTCGGATGGGAATCCTACGTATAACTTTGCTGTGGTGATTGATGATTGGGATATGCAAATCACACATGTTATTCGTGGTGATGATCACATTAATAATACACCTCGACAAATCAACGTTTTCAAGGCACTGAACGCGCCAGTTCCAGTATTTGCGCATTTGCCGATGATTCTTGGGGATGATGGCAAACGGTTATCCAAGCGCCATGGTGCCGTGGGTGTGATGCAATTCAGGGACGAAGGGTTTTTGCCGCATGCTCTGTTGAATTACTTGGTGCGTCTGGGCTGGTCAAATGGTGATCAGGAACTGTTCAGTGTTGATGAAATGATTGCCAGTTTTGATTTGAAACATGTCAGTCGCGGTGTGTCCAGCTTTAATTATGACAAGTTGTACTGGATTAATCAGCATTATCAAAAAAGCGATTCACCGGCCAGTGTGGCGGAGGCCTTAGCTTGGCATTTTGAACAGCAGGGGATAGATGTTAAACAGGGTCCTGCACTGGCTGATTTAGTTGCAGTTCAAGCGGAGCGGTGCAAAACATTGGCCGAGATGTGCAGAATCAGTTCTTATTTTTATACTGATGACATTGAGTATGATGAAGCGGCAGTAAAAAAACACCTGCGCCCAGTGACGCTGGAACCATTAACGGCGCTGCATGCGCGCTTGGCTGATGTATCTACTTGGGATCGTGATGTTTTGCAAACGTGTATTAATGACGTCAGTGCGGAATTTGATATTAACATGAGTAAAATTGCCCAGCCTTTACGCGTTGCTGTGACAGGGGGGAGTATGTCACCTTCAATTGATATGACATTGACGTTGCTGGGAAAAGAGCGGGTGTTGAACCGATTAGAACGGGCGTTGGGTTGGATTTCTGAACGTAAGGAGCATGTATGCTAGTCACTTTTTCCTGCAAAGCCCATGAAAACATTTCCATGTTTGGCAATGTGGCGCTAAAATTATTAAATCTGATGGGTAACAGTGGCGGGGTACCCGGGGCTATTTTAGCTGACGATGTCCCCGATGCGTTGGCGCTCCTGCAACAGGCTATGGCAAAGGAAAAACAAACGTCAGGTAAAGGTAAAGCATCCGACGATGAAGACAATGAGCCTGAAGTGAGCCTGGTTAACCGCGCAATCCCTTTGATTGCATTATTGCAAGATGCGGTGAAGCATCATTGTAATGTTATGTGGGATCGAGGGTAGATACGCTTATTTTAATCTCTGTAACAATTGCTTCGCTGCAATTTGTTCTGCCTTGCGGCGGGTTTCAGCGTGACCTTGCGTGGATTGGTTTAGACCTGCGACATCACATTGCACATAAAACATCTGTTCATGTTCCTCGCCAACAACGTTAATTAACGTGTATTCTGGCAGGGCTGACTTTTTAGACTGCAAGTATTCCTGTAGCTGTGTTTTGGCATCTTTTAATGTGTCATTTAAATCTGGATCATCCAATCGACTTTGGAAGAGATTAAGTATTACGTGTTGAGCTGCTTTAAAACCGCCATCAAAAAATACGGCAGCAAATATAGCCTCCAGCGCATCAGCCAGTGTTGAGGCGCGGCGAAATCCACCACTTCTCAATTCTCCCTGACCCAGATATAAATAATCACCCAGTTCCAGTTCCAATGCAATTTTTGCCAGCATTTCACCTTTAACCAAGTGTGCACGCAAGCGGCTGAGATGTCCTTCGTTTTGGTCGGGGAATTGCTCAAATAATGCATGAGAAATAACCATGCTTAAAATTGAGTCACCCAAAAACTCAAATCGCTCGTTATTTGTACTACTTGCGCTGCGATGTGTTAATGCCCGCTTTAAAAAAGAGGGCTCTTTAAATTCATAATCCAAGCGCCTGCACAAGCGCGGTAAGTTCTTTTGCATTAATGAATCATCCGACCCAGTCTGTTCCAGCGAATCGTCCAGGTTTTTGAATTCCAGCTCATCCAAACCAAAGATGCTTTGCCACGTAAATATTCATCGGCTACAAAGCCCCAAAACCGGCTGTCAGCGCTATCATCGCGATTGTCACCCATCATGAAATAATGGCCTTCTGGTACTGTGACTTCAACGTCAACAGCAGGAACATCTGGGCGGATGTATATATCATGCTCCATGCCATTTAGGTTTTCTCGATATTTCGCTACGCTATTGCCAGAGCTTTCATCGGTTGTATATTCCACAAAGGTTTGTTTCATTTCCTGACCGTTGATGGTTAATATTTTGTTGTGATAGGTGATCTTATCGCCTGGAACACCAATCACTCGTTTGATAAAGTCCAGTGATGGATCGGGTGGCCAGCGGAAAACAGCAATTTCTCCTGTTTTGGGGTTGGCAATTGAAATCACCTTTTTTTCCCAAACCGGCAAACGAAAGCCATAAGAGAATTTATTGACGGCTACGAAATCACCAACCAGCAGGGTAGGTTCCAAAGAACCTGACGGGATACGAAAGGGTTCTACTAGAAATCCGCGAAGTAATAAAACAACAAAAAATACAGGAAAAAAAGAGCGTGAATATTCAATCAGCCACATGGGCTTTTGTGTCTTTTTACGTTTTTTTTCCCAGAACAGGATATCAAGCAAATAGATTGTACCGCTTACCACTGAGAGAACCAGCAACCAGAGAGCGAAATTCATGTGTCACCACCTTTTAGTTTGGAGTTTTACTTTCTTTTATCCGTTTGAAAAACCGCCATAAAGGCTTCCTGGGGTATTTCAACATGTCCTACTTGTTTCATGCGTTTTTTACCCGCTTTTTGCTTTTCCAATAACTTGCGCTTACGTGATACGTCGCCACCATAACATTTTGCAATGACGTTTTTTCGCAAGGCCTTGACGGTTTGTCGGGCAATAATATGACCACCGAGTGCTGCTTGAATGGCCACATCAAACATTTGCCGAGGAATTAATTCCCTCATTTTATCTGTCAGTATCTTAGCGCGACTTTGTGCTGCACTGCGGTGAACAATCAGAGCCAGGGCGTCGACGCGTTCGGTGTTAATCAAAACATCCATTTTAACCAGATCAGCTTCTTCAAACCGCAGGAAGTTATAATCTAGCGAGGCATAACCTCGACTGACTGATTTTAATCGGTCAAAAAAGTCTGAGACCACTTCGTTCATGGGTAAATCATAGGTTACCGAGACTTGGCGACCGCTGTAGGTCATGTTGACCTGCGTTCCACGCCGTTCAACGCACAGGGTAATGATTGGGCCGAGATAGTCTTGTGGAACGAGGATATTCGCTCGTACGATAGGCTCAAACATTTGTTTAATTTGTTGCGACGGGGGTAGACGTGATGGGTTATCGATCATCACCGTTTCGCCCTTGGTGTTAATTATCTGATAAATAACGGTAGGGGCCGTTGAAATGAGTTCCAGATTGTATTCACGTTCGAGACGTTCCTGGACAATTTCCATATGCAACATGCCGAGAAATCCACAGCGAAAACCAAAGCCCAGTGCTTCAGATGACTCAGGTTCATAAAACAGCGAGGCATCATTAAGACTCAGTTTAGCTAACGCTTCCCGAAACGCTTCAAAATCTTCAGAACTAATTGGAAAAAGACCCGCATAAACCTGTGGTTTTACTCGCTGAAAACCAGGTAATACATCTTTTGCCGGATTTCTTTCCAGCGTTAGTGTATCTCCAACTGGTGCACCCTGAATTTCTTTGATACCGGCCACTACATATCCCACTTCGCCAGCTTGCAGCATGTCGCATGGGGTGCGTTTTGGCGTAAAAATACCAACCTGACCTACTTCATAACTACGGCCAGTTGACATGATCTGCATTTTAACACCTTTACGGATCGAACCATTGACGATGCGAACCAAGGAAACTACGCCCAGATAGCTGTCAAACCAGGAATCAATAATCAGAGCTTGCAGAGGGGCATCGCTATCGCCTTTTGGTGGGGGAATGCGGACAACCAAGGCCTCCAGCACATCCTCTACACCCAGTCCGCTTTTGGCACTGACGTGAATGGCGTTGTGGGCATCCAGGCCAATGATGTCTTCAATTTCAGTAATAACACGTTCAGGTTCGGCTTGCGGAAGGTCGATTTTATTCAGAACGGGCAAGACGTCCAAGCCTTGATCAATAGCGGTGTAGCATACGGCGACTGTTTGTGCTTCAACGCCTTGGGCTGCATCGACGACCAATATGGCTCCTTCACATGCGGCCAGAGATCGGGATACTTCATAACTGAAGTCGACATGTCCTGGCGTATCAATGAAATTGAGTAAATACGTTTTCCCGTCACGCGCCGTATAATTCAACGACACGCTTTGCGCTTTGATAGTGATACCCCGTTCGCGCTCAATATCCATTGAGTCGAGAACCTGAGCGCCCATTTCACGGTCAGACAAGCCACCACATAATTGAATAAACCGGTCAGCCAACGTTGATTTGCCGTGATCAATGTGCGCAATAATAGAGAAGTTTCGAATTCGTGTCAGGTCGCTCAATTCAAATGCCTAAGGGTAAAATGTCGTAGTTTAACTTAATTCAGGTAGAATGGGTATACATACAAATTTGGGCATCACGGCTGTCGCATTTATCTGATGACAAGTTGCAAAATACTAAAAATACAGGGATGATCATTATATTTTATTAAAGGTAAGGTAGTGTATGCGCCAATTTAGCCAGTTATGTTTTTCCCTGCTTTTGCTGCTGAACATCAGTTCAGTGTATGCGGATGCTGCATTGGCACAGCGTAAAGATGTGCAGTTATTCATGGATAGTATGGTGAAACAACATCATTTTGATAAAAAACAATTGACTGCCATTCTGAGTGAAGCTCAATTTCAGCCCAAAATTATTGAATCCATGGAACGGCCGTTTGAAAAGAAAACATGGGATATTTATAAAGACTTGTTTCTGACGTCACAACGTGTGCAAGCGGGTCTTGTGTTTTGGCATGATAATCAAAAAGCACTGGAACAGGCGCAAAAGCAATTTGGTGTGCCAGCCAATATTATCGTAGCCATCCTGGGTGTTGAAACGCTATACGGTAAAAATCAGGGTAATTATCGTGTGTTGGATGCATTGACTACCTTGGCTTTTGATTATCCCAAGCGGTCAGAATTTTTTACTAAGGAACTGAAAGAATATTTGTTGTTATGTCGTGAGCATGGTGTCCCAGCTACTAAATACATGGGTTCGTATGCTGGTGCGATGGGAAAACCGCAATTCATGCCCAGCAGTTATCGATTTTATGCCGTTAATTTTGCCGGTAGCGGTAAAGTGGATTTGATGAGCGAAGACCGTGATGTCATTAGCAGCGTGGCGAATTATTTTCATCAACATGGTTGGGCGTTGAATGATGCTGTGGCACAACCTGCCATCGTGCGGGGTGCACGCTATCGACAGTTGAATCCCAATAACAAGTTCCCTGCGTATTCATTGAAACACTTGATTTCCAGTGGAGTTCGTCCCGTCAGTAGTTTGCCGAATCATCCAAACAAGGCGGGTGTGATCGAGCTCATGACGCAACAAGGTGAAGAGTACTGGGTTGCCTATCCCAATTTTTATGTGATTACCCGTTATAATAGTAGTCCTCAGTATGCATTAGTAGTCTATTTATTGGCGCAGCAACTGGGAACGCAATGGGCGTCTTCGCAGCAGACTGGTCATGCGCAGGCGTAATTAAGGGTTCTCATATGGCGACTTGCTTTTTATTTGCCCAACACTTCACCGATGAATCTTGCCTGAGCTTGCGCATTAATGCTCTGGGTCAACTCGATGCGCCGTTAGAGCAACGCACGTTTGATGCGATCAGGATGCTGCAGGTTAAAGCGCGTACCATCGTTGTCTTGTCAACAGAAAACAGCGGTCTTCATCAAGTTGAATTACCTTGGTTGAGTGACAATAAAGCACGTGCATCACTTCCTTATGCATTGGAGGAGCAGGTTGCTCAAGACGTTACCAGCTTGCATGTCGCATTTGATCAAAAGCATTATCAAAATAAACATTATCTGGTTGTGGTCATCGACAAGGTGTTTTTACAGAATTTAATGAATCGCCTTGATGCAGCATCACTACGTTGCGATACCATTACGCTCGATTGGTTTGCTCTGAATGCGGATGAGACGGTCGTCAGTGAAACCAGCTTGCTTATTCATGACGACGTATTCGAGGGCGCGTTAAGTGCAGAGCCCGCCGATATTTATTTGGCCAATCGATTATCCATTTCACCCATACTCATATTTAACGACAGTGCCGCAGTGCTCAAATCCTTTCCACTGACCCAGGCAGTCGACTCTTCTTATTATGAATGGATTGCACAGCGTCTGCTAAAAACCAAACCCATGAACCTGTGCCAAGGGGAGTTGCAACATAATACCAAACAGGAAATGAACGCACGTTGGTACCAAGCGACTGCAGTACTCGCCGGGCTTTTGGTTGTGAGTTTTTTTATTATTAATGGATTTGTTTTGCATCATTTAACGAATAAAATTGTGAGTCTTGATCAAAAAATTGCCGTTATTTATCGTGAATTTTTTCCACATGCCCGTCAGGTGATAAGTCCAAAATTTCGCGTGGGGCACTTACTTAAAGAGGGACATACAGGTCAGGATAAAGCGTTGTGGCAGCTGGAAGATACGCTGGCTACGGCCATTGCTCAAGGTGAGTATACGATCGAACAATTGAGCTATCAAAATCAAACGTTGGCAGTGACCTTGATTGCCAAGGATTTTGCCGCTCTGGACGGATTGCAGCTTCGTTTACAACAAGCAGGTGTGAAGGTGAAACAAACCCAAGCATCATCACATGAACAACAGGTCAATGCTATATTGGAGTTACGGTTATGAAAGCGTATTGGGATAGCTTAAATGATCGTGAGCGATGGATGTTGGGTGTTGGTGGTGTTTTCTGCGCGTTAGTTTTGATGTATATGCTTCTTTATGCTCCTATGATCAACGCTGTGCATCATAAAACTCAGGAATTACTTGAAAAACAGGAAACTCTGGTGTGGATGCAGCAGGCACATCAGCAGCGCAAAGTGATCAAAGTCCCCCAAGTTTTAAGTAACAGCAAGTTGTTGAGTGTGCTGGCAGACGAATTAAAATCGACATCTTTTCAAACGTTTCCATATCAGCTACAGCAAACAGGTGTAGGTGATATTCAACTGTCATTTGATAAAGTGCCTTATAACGCTTTCGTGACTTGGCTATGGTCTGTCAAACAGAATTATGCATTTTCCATCAAGCAGTTCAACACCCAACGAACAGTAACGCCGGGGGTTGTTAAAGTATTGGTAACATTTGTGGCACAGGGTGTGTAGCATCATTCCGCGACACTTTGCTGAACACTTTCCCACGTTTGGATCCCGGCTCCTTGCTTAACGTCAGCAGGCAAAGCATTTAATGCCTTGTTGGCGTCTTCAGAGGTGGGGTAGGAGCCATACAACCCTTTGTAGTACGCTTTGCCGTTGCGTTGATATTTGACCTCTGCCATGTGCTCGTTTTTAGGTGCTTTTTGCAAGGTTCCTGCTACGCGGGCGGCTTTTTCATCATCTGCAATCTGGATTGTATAATTCTTAGGATTTTGGCTGCTAACCCATGTTTTATCAAGATCTTTTGATGCGATTGGTGATTGGGTGGCTCCGATGTGATAGCTATCAGGAACCATAACCGCCGGTTTTGTTTCGAATGAAGTCTCGCTATAAACCACCGTATTGTCGTATCCCTCGGGATAAAGCGGTGAAACTTGATAACCATACGAATACGAGTTGTTGTAATCATGCTGTTCGCCGGTCATGCAGGCAGACAGGTTAAACACACATAAAGAAACACATATTATCCGGGTTTTGGTCAACATGATATTGTCCTTATTATTATAATAATGATCTCTTTGATCTATGTTATCTGCCGTTTTGGAATAAACTTTAGTTAAACTACGAGCCCGAGCCCGTTTTTTTAAACAGCCTCGTTAAAAATGAGTGGTACCCCTGCGCGCAGAATAATTTGACAACAAAAAGACCCGCGTATATATTTGCACATTTTATATACTATGGATGTTCATAATGCCTAAAGAAGCCCAAAGTATTACTATAACTACTGCCGCAATTCCTGGGATGTTTACTGCCGTTGGTTCTGGGGTGGCTAGTGGAGTTGCCCAATCCGTAGCTAATGTGAATAAAGCCTCTTTAGTACTGTCAGAACACAGTGGTCAGCGTGATTCATTGCTTAGATCTCTGCAAATTTTGTTTGATGATCAGCATCAAATGGATCATAGTGTTTTAGAAACTTACCTTCCATAACTTAAAATGGGATTGATTGCGACAAATGATTCCCTCGCCGCTGTGGTCAGAAATGCCTTATTGGTTTTATACAGTGGCGTAGGTCACATCTCACAAGTTCCTCTCGATCTTGCGACGGTAGTTAGCCAAACAGGACATGGATTAGCAAATTTAGACATTCCTACAGATAACATACAAGCGGCAGTCAAAAAAGCATTCATATTTGATGTTAATAACAAAGAATCATCTGCTAGCAGTGGCGTTATAGGACAAATGGCTAATAAGCTTGGAGCAGGCATCGAAAACGGAATTCGGCAACATATTCAGATGGGTAATAATTCTCACGCGGACACACATGCACGTGCGGCTAACTCTACAGGCGCTGGCACTATCATTGCCAGTACAATCCTTCCATTAGCTGCAGGATTATTAACCGATACCATTGGCCATGGTTTTAGAGAAGGTAGTGCCGTTGGCCATTTTTCTGCAGATGAATCTGCTAGCAATGCTGATGAAAAAAACGTGTACCATGCGAGCAAACAAGTAGCAAAAGCAACTCAAGACAGCGATAGTCATGCATCGCAAGAGCGATTGCGTCAGCTCAACGTGGCTCTTGCGGAAATAAACCCTGTTGATCAACTGATGTCAAATCAAACCATTACTACACCACTGGCAACAGTAGTTCTTCGTTTAGTTGTGTTAGCCCTGTTTGTTGATTCTTCACGGGGCCTTAGCAAAGCAGCTATCGTCACGGCTGAAGGTCAGATACAAAAAGCGCTTGCTGATGCAACGGCGCAAGGACCTTCTGCAGGTGTTGATCGCATTAACAGTTTACATTCCAATCTTAGTTCGCTTTCAAATATTATGCGTCTTTGTGCAGAAAATTTAGGTGGCGCTGGAGCTGGCGCATCAGCCATTAAAACGGTAGCACAAAGCGGTGAAGTCATCTCAAGTCGAGCAATGAGCGTGTTGCTAAGTCATGTCAGTGAACTTGCTGAAGCATTACGCCAACTAGTTAGTCCGCGGGAAGGAGAAAATAGTTTAAGCATGGCATCTCGTAGCATCGAGGAAATGGCCAAGCCACAAGTTCTTGGTCAATCAGAAGCAATCATCAAAGCAGTGCTGGATCGAATCGAACAACAGAATCAACAACATGTTATTCCTGATTTAAATAAAGATATGGCCGCCCAGTTGAATAATAGCGTTTATACGGGCATAGTTTCTCTTCTCGCGACCCATAGTATATTTACTAATCCTGTTATGCTGGGGATTAAAGGTTCTACACAAGCTGCCAAAATAAACGACGATCAAATGAATGAAGCGTTGATGGCAACACTCCCAGGCATGACGCAAGTGCTCAATGTGATCCAGGCATCTACGCGAAATTTTATGGCTGCAATGGAACAAAAGATGGCGTCGAATGCATCGCAAAACGAAGATTGCTTCTTCTTCACTCATGAAACCGTCGCAGGTAGCACCGCAGCTGTTTATTGGTCAATCAGCGCGATTGCTTTATTATGTGATGAAATGCTCAGTATCGCTCGTTCACTGACACTCCTTGATCAAAATCGTCTGCAAGCTCTTTCACAAAAAGCCAGTGAGGTGAACAGCAAAGACGAATCAGCTCAATCTGCAGAACAGATCGCTTGGGATAGTCATTCAGAGGAAAATAATAACGCTACTCATGCAATAACCGCGCTACGATTAACCTTATCGCATACGGGTATTGCCTTGATGAGAATAGCGCTGGAGTTGCATAACGCATTGAAAGATAACATGGATGTGGTGCAACAAAATCTTGCCATGCACACCTTACAAAAAAACCTGTTAACTTGTAGTGCATATGCTGCACGATACCTTGCAGAAGGGTTGATGTTTTCAACAGGGAGTGTTTTCGCATTTCCAGTGAGCTTGAATGGATCAGCCAATTGGTCACATAAAAAGGTCCATTCTACCCATGCTCAATTACATCCAGTACAAACCCACTCGAGTGAGCATTTTAGCCAGAATAACCCATTTCAATTCATCGGTTTTGGCACAGATATTGTTGCAGGAACAGTGTCCAACGTACTCAAAGTGTTGGCCCAAGGTAGTTTAATTGGTCTGGATACTACTTTAAAATTGATTAAGGTATTAGAAATTATCAGCTTGCATCGAGATTCCCATATCGCGTTGCAATTAGAAACGAATGCTTCCTCTCAACCTAATGGCCTATTACAAAATACAGTCATTGAGCCCAGCGTGGGTTCTTTTGCAGGAACTGGGGCTGTATTGATGAACTTGCTTGAAGCCGTTCAAAATATCGATCACAGTTCTGGAACTCAATCTACTTTAAATGCCCAAGACGGACTGAAAGACGTGATTGATCAACAGATTGAAGGGCTTGCGATATTGAAAGATGATGAAGAAGATCGTGATAATAAAATAGGATTAAAAGGCTTTTATAAGATTATTATTCGTTTATTATCACCGGAAGGAGCATCACATTACGATAGTTTGATTAAACGACTCGATTTTGGTGGTATTTCCTTATCGAGTTACCATTCAATATTTGGCGCATACAGTGTTCAACCTGCAACTGATTTAAACTTTATACGTGAATTTTCTAACGATGATGATGCACAGGGTGTATTGCGCAAATTTATAGATAAAGCTAAACAGCAACTTCCTTTACTTAAATCATTACATGATGCGCTACCTGATGACCAAAGGAGTAAAAAAGTACAGAGTTTGTATGAGCATATTTTCGACGAGTTATTTCAACACTATAAGCAAATCAAAATGAGTGATATCGCACAATGTAGCTCTTCCAGAAGAAGAATACCTACACGTGCTACATTTATATCTGATTTAGGTCTGGACTCGATAGAGCTGGTCGTGGAGGGAGATGATCATTCAGGCCGTCCTGGCTTTAGTGCAATACCCAATTAGATTCAAGATGAAATATAAGTCAGGCAGTGCATTCGGAGATCTTTCTGATAGCATTGCATTACTAAAAAAATTAAGAACACAGCTGCCACGCGTTATGCGTGAGCAGTTGAATTTACACACGCAATCGCGTGCTTACTTTTTATTGGACATATTAAGTGATGATGCCTCTGTTCAACAACTACGAGAGCGTTTGCAAAAACAATACCAAGGGCCAAGTCCTTCTACAACTCCAATAGAACAAGCTTTGGCATTGGTCGCTCAATTGCAAGAAAGCTCATGTAATCACATGACACCGTTCAAACACCGCTTACCCAATTTCTTAGGTGAATACCCTATTCACAGTAAAGAAATCAATCGTAAGATTAATCAATTCAACGCGCATATTGAGGCATATTACACCCCACGTCATGATGGATTCGCGCAAATACTGGACTCTTCTTCATTAGAAAAAGCCTGGCAAGATATTTTGGATGCCATCAAAAAACATTACATGGGATGCAACATTCATAGCTTGTGGCAATTATTAAAAGCGATGAGCTCTTGGTCAGTAAGTCCTATAGAAAAGCTTTTAGCTACTTTTCCTTACCTGCTATCACCCGTTGTCAATACAAAACAATCCAGTTACGAGCAATTAGCGCCACTCCCTACCCAACCAGTAGATAATATTAGCCAAGCAATTTCAGCTAACAAACAAACTGACATACAACCGTTTACTTCAACGTTTGATTACACAATTAATGAAGCAGGAAAGATTGACCCAAGCATTTATCTATTAATTAACGGATTTGCTTTAAAGCCAGGCGGGCATGCAGACGCACTAGCCAAGAATATTCCTGATTTTTTACCTTGGAAACAATGGCAAAGCAACATTCGACGTCAATTATCTCAGTTCATCGCTTTACCACTTAATGATGATTTTTTTGATTGGTTACAAATTGTATTGGAACAGCTGGGTGTTGAATTTATGACACTAAAAACTTCCTTTTGTGAATCCTCTTATGAGTGCTACGTCAGTCCTTTTTTAACTCCAAAGACTATATTAAATACATTAAATGAAGACATGGTTCTTGGCATTTTACAAGAATCGTGCAAGCAAGCTTCCATAACGATTGAGGCATCTTATTTACCCTTTATCAGCCGATATTTAATTAGGTTTTTACAAAGATTTCAATATAATCGAGGGCAATCATTAGGGATAGGGGCCAACTGGGGTGGCGTGGTCAGTGATTCCAATGAGGCAGGAGCAGACGCGTTTCGATTAAATGACGCCGAATGGGCTTCTCATTTTAGACAGTTAAGTACCCATCGACAGGGGCCTGCTGAGGCTCATATGAATGCAATGATTGGCGTTAAATATGAGCTTGAGGCGCTTTTATCCAGCTTTGAATACATGACGCAACTGCAACCCTCTGAATATGCTGACACGCTTTACAATGCCCTGGTTGATAATTTAGTCACGGGTCTTTTTCCTGAGCCCGCATATTTTGAAAATGAAACCTATACACGGTATCGCCGGCATTATGTAGTCAACTATGCAGACGATGGCATGCAACACATCGATTCTTTTTATCAACAAGATCCGCAAGGTACCTATTTTAAAACTAAAAAAGGGGATTACAAACAAACGCCTATGTTCCGGCAAGCCGGTTCACTAGTCGTGGAACCATTTCCAAGGGATATTGGTTCTGGTGATTGTTTTCAATCTCTTTCCGTCGCCAATCCATTATGGCCTCTGCAATTGCAGTATGCGCAAAGCTCTTCTACCAGTATGCGCGGGCATATCGTTTATAATCCCATTGGACCTGATGAATTTTTACCAGATGCTTTTTATGGCCAAATCATTTACGAATCGGATGACGTCTTTATACCTTTTATCGGAGTGATTCCAAAAAACTTTGACAAGAATTTTAACCAGGTAGAGCTTTGCGCTTCATTTGTGGTGCGGATGTTGCAATCATCCCGTTTAATGACATATTGCCCGGCATTTAGTGCTTATTATTTTGCTATTGCAACTCGATTTTTACCGCCTATTGATAGAGCGACTCCAGTATTGCCAAGTCATACTAATCCGGCAATTAAGCGTAAATGGCAAGCGCTGGATAAGGCATTGAACGATCCAGGCCGCTCAGCGGCCGTTTGTTATCACGTTTTCTTTTCCCTATTTAAAGAGCTAATTTATAGCTTGTACTCCTCAACCAAACACGATACTGACTTGCACTATTATTTTGTCGAGTTGACTACCTCACCTGATGCATTTGAGCCTAAGAATCGTGCCACGTGTGAGCGTTTGCTTAGAGATCTCACTACACTTAAACCGCTACAAGACGTAAAAAACTCACAATATTATGATTTTATTTTGCAGTATCTGCGAGAATTAACCGACTTTTTTTATCCCCATCCTTGTGATCAAGTGGCAGAAAAAGTAGCGCAGCAAGCTCGAATGCATGTTAAAACTTTATTGGCATTGCCCGAAATAAAAGGTTATTTTGCTGATCTGAATCAGAAATATAAAGCAGCCAATATTTCACCCAAAGTCTCACCTGGATTAATGCATGATGCCTTAAAATATCAAGGTCCATCTCCAGATGTGGGAAGAGATTTTTATAGCCGACGGCATGCAACTAATTTCCCTTCTGGTTATCGAGACCTGGATGGAAGTCAAATGGTTAGGCCATCAATTCGTGAAACCCTGCTAGATAAAGCGATAAAAACAGGAGGCGCTATTTTAGCGCTCATCCATCGCAATAAAACGCCGTTCAGTTTGGTAACGCAACCTGTATCTCAAGTGTTTATTGCAGGCTATCAAACCTATTGCACCCATGAAGAATACAACATACTTAAGACGATTTTGTCTGGCATGAGAGGGTTTATGTATGGTATTGGTTTGGGCGTAACCCATACCTTGAGCTCAATACCAACAGCTGTTTATACGGGTTGGTTTCATTCATTAAAACCACAACAAAAAGCCTCTCATGTTCTAGCTATATCGTCAGCTCCCAGTAACGAGCCTGGGTTGTGTGTTGAAGCGATGATGTGCCTTCGTGATCACTTGCTACAACTTATGGCAGCGAATAACCATGAATCATCTCAAGATGAATTAATTACGCTGTTGCTGGCGCATGTGAAAAAGGTTCATCCATCTTTATTGTCAAAGCGAGAAACAAAAGAAGCGCAGTATAAAAAAATCTTATTGGAAACGTTTCCATTAGAACCCTCAACATGGCGAGGATTATTTGAGCCAATCATTTCGGTTGGGATCAATAATAAACGATTGCAAGATATTATTAATCAATATGCTTTGCAAATAGATAGTATATTGATTTACGCACTGTACGAATGCTTAACCGCACCAAATGGTGAAAAAGCGACTAAAGAAGTGATTCAGGCAGTAGTTGACAAATATAAATTGAAATATCCACAAGACAAAGCGCTGACTTCTTTGGTCGATTACTATGTGAGTGAGCCTGAGATCAAAAGGCATGATCTTGCGCAGTATCGTTTTCATGGTGCCGCGCTCATGAAACTAAAAGAAAAAGAACAAGGATTACGCAAAATACAAACATGGATAAATAATGCACTCGATATCCAGTGGGGATTAGAGGCTTTACTGGCTTGTAATATCGACCGATTTGGAAATCAATTGAATCGACATACTTTAGCGGTCATCGTTTCAGAGCTACCCGATAGTATGAAAGAGGTTTTGCATGAGCTGTTATCCAAACCAGGACACGAAAAACGAATACTGGATGATTATGAATTGGATCAAGCATCAAAAGAATTTCTTTTAAAATGCTCCATCTGTTATAAAACGATAGCCTCGGCAAGAGCCCAGGATATCATATTAGAGCGATTGCATATGAGTGCGCGCAAAGATTCCTCATTGAGTATTAAAGCACGCGAGCATTTAAAATTAACTCAGTTTATCCAACGGGAATGGCATCATCAGCTTTTACCTATGAATCTCGTGCAATCTATTATTGATGAGATCAAAAAACAAATGGCACCATCTTATCATCCAGACGTTGAAATACTGGCTAAATTCTACGAAACAGGATTGGAAAATTCTAATAGCGCAACAGCATTTGATGCCTTTTATGAGACGGCCATGAAAATACAACGGGAGTATTGTATAGGCAGTCCTTTGCACGAATGGGTGAATGTTACTATGAATGGGTTTGTGAATCTTTTGTTGGAGAAGATCACATGGACTAATGACGAGAACCCTCTAAAACAGTCGCAGGCTATCCTGCAATGGTTAAATCATTTAACGACGCATCGGCATGGGGTTCGTGTATTACTGGCTCAAGTTGTCGGGAAATCTCATTCTTTTGATGAAGCCGCATGGCGTTGTCAACATATTTTACATGTGTTAGAAACATTACAACCCGAACAGGAATATATTCGGAGTACAGGAATGCAAAAATTATTGCGACTCATTTGCCAAAATAAGGATGTAAAAATAACGTCCACAGGCCAAGATAAAGCTAAAAATGTGCCTATTGCTGCATTATGTAGATACTCTGTTACCATGCAACATGCTTTGAAACGTGTTAAAGAGAAAATTCCTGGTGAAGATTTTGTTAGACCTATTTTGGAGTTTGGACAAAGCCACATGCAAAAACACGCATGTAGCTTGTCCAAATAATTGAGATCTCGACTTCGAACGATGAATTGTCAACAGATTCTTTTGTCCAATGTCGAATTTGCTGCATCACGTTTTATTTGGAGTGCGTTGATCACATCATCCAAATTGTTTAATAGTGTACGGGCAGGTTGAATATCTGAAAATACCAGTGGCACACCTGTCAAAGGATCTATTTTACTTTTTAACAGTGTGCTTAAATTAAAGTACCTTTCATTATACATCACTGGCGTATCGTCGAAGTATTCCATCATAATGGGCTCAATAAAACTTGTAAATAATAGAGTTTCTTCTTCAGTTAATTCTAACTCAGCAATACGAGTAGCTATTGTTTTCTGCTTTTTGTAGCTTTCAATATAATCTTCAGTGAGCTTTGAATATTGCTTTTCTGTATTTTTTACCGCAGAAACTAAGGGTGCTGGTACATGCTGCTCGGGTCGCCTTGCAGCAACCACACCAAGATTGTGATGACTATATCCATGGTCAAGTGTTGGTAAACGTGTTCCCGCGCAGATGATTGGTGTTCCACATGGATTTTTGATTGCACTAATGACGAACTGGGAAGGTTGGTGCGTAAAAATGATTGAGCCTTGGCCGTAGGCAACTAATTTTAAATCATCCGCTACGATACCCTCAATAGTCAACGTCCCATTACCTTCTTTTACAATATTACAGCCACGGCCAATATTCCCTATGATTCTTAAACTACTGTTGTCACAAATGGATAATTTGACATTGCGTCCTACAGACACATTAATCACCGTCAATCCATCGTCCTCGCGTGTGAAATCGACGTTGTCAGCGATTGTTTCCAATTGCATCGTACAAGAGTTTTTGTGCAAAATTTTGATTCTTTTGCTCCCAATCCAGCCAAAAAAACTCATGGAGTTCCTCAAAAAAGTCAAATTTTAATACACTAGAGAGTGGAAATCAATTCCTAAATAGGGCTGTCCACATGCCTTTTAGAGAAGCATGATGAAATATTATCGTGTATAATTTGACATCCATTCATTAAATGAGAATGTAACAAATTATGCCGTCCTTACAAATGCCCAATAATAATAGAGCCGACTGGTGGATGTATCCCGATGTTTTTAATTTCAAATTAATAAAGGAAGAATATCAACAGCATTGGTCAATGCTTAAGTCATCAATCCATTATTTGGTTACAAAAGATATGTTACTCAAGTCAGTCAACTGGAACATGCATACATGGAAACAAATTAAGGCGGGAGTAGGGTACGCAGAAGATCATTGCCATCCTGTCAGGATTCAAATGGCAATGCAAAAATTATTGTATTTTGGATATTTAAATGGTTTCAATCACATGAAAACAGTAAACTTATCCCCAGAGTTCCTGAAGGTTTATCCATTATCAGTGGATTTTCTTACTGCTTGCCAACAACCCCGTAATAATAACAGTTCATCCGTCTTGCAGGATGCACTGATTACATTTTATAACGAGAACAGCGCGGTGTTACGTGGCTGGAATCACGCCATGCCGCTTAAGGTTGAACATTCTTTTGGAGACAGTTATCTCACAGGCGATAGTTTGGAAACCTTTGCAAGACTTGATCCTCAAAATCCAACACTCGATGCTTGCCAGGATCTTTCTATTAAGCATACGTTACCTGGGTCAGTATTACGTGAATTATTGATTGAAGAAAAAATGAAAAAACTGATCAACAATATGGATGAAATGCAAAACAAAACAGTTGAAAATGATTACAAGCTTGCATTAGCTGCACTATATCGTGACACCGAAATTTTATTGGTTTTTCGTCCATCTTTATTAGATGAAAATAGTTCCTTCTTTGTACGTCTATATTTCTTGATGGCAGAACAAACACCGTTTGATAATGAAGCAGATTATTATAACAAAGCCTATGCAATCATCAAAAAATTGGATAATGACCTTGCATTCCCTTATTTAAAAAAATATTTTTTAAATAATGATAGTGCATATTCTGTCATTGAAAAAAATGATGAACTGTTAAGTAACTGGTTGAAGCACATGTATGCTGAGGTCGTGACTTACCCGAAAAATATGGACAACAGAACAATCGGCTACCGAATTTTGACTGATAAACCAACGCTTATAGAAGACCAGGATTTAACCGTGTATATCGACATGGCATTACTTAAAAATGCGAATGCTCAGGCAATTAAGTTGATTGAGCGATTATACCTTATCAATCACGGCCTAGCGTTTCAATACCTTAATGATAATCTGGAGTTAGTGCAAATGTTGCCTGACGACAACGAACTCCGTAGATCGTTTGCCGAAAAAGTTGCGTCTCAACCAACATTTACCATGAATGTTTTTAAACTATATAATGAACCATTCCGCTTGTTTGCACACACAAAAAGCACTGTTCTTGGTCTTGCAAAACGCCTGGACCCAAGCATTGAAGATCATTCAGAAACAGCAGCCAGTTTCAGGTTTGCTGAACAGGTACGGAAGCTGGAGTGGGACAGTGCATGGAAAAATTTTGCAGACAGGCAACAGAAAAATTTGCCTGTGAGCGAGTTCAAGCAACAAGATAAAGCGGCACTGGCAAAATATTTTTGTACTCAAGCGACAGTTTATTCCGAGAAAGCCGACCAGTTTAAGTCGATGCCAGAGGGTCTGGTTGAAGCAGGAAAAAACTATTATCAAAGTATTGATGTCCTTATCAGTGCAATCAAGCTGCATGACACTCAGGAATGTCGTTTTAAATTAAATAGACATTGTCGATTACTGATGGATGTGCTTCTAAGCCAACAGCCAAAATCGAAAAATAACTATAATGAAACGGTTGAGCTATTAACTCTGATTCAAGACAATCCGTGTAAAGAAAAAGATCAGGATTTGGCCCGGACTCTTGTTCGGTTAAAGATATATTTCAATTCAGAATTGACTTCATCGCCATCGCCAACGTTACCGTTTTTGCAACCTGAGACTAAAGAAAGTTTGGGTCAGAACGACATCAGTTCGGATCGACGTTTCGCATCGATGGTGTAGTGTTGACTGGTTGATCCGGCATTTAAAAATCCCTAGCAAAACACAGGGCTTTGTTTTAGATGCATTTGAAAAAAATATTTCATAAACCATGCACAACAGTTCAGTAAGAACGCCTTCTCCCATTGATGGGAGAAGGTGCCCGACAGGGCGGATGAGGGTAGATTAAATTTCTATATACTGGCGCACTTGTTCTAACATGGTATCAAACTGACAAAAAACATCTGATTATCATAATCAAGTTGTTCAACATGTTGACCGCCATCTAACTCAATAAACCGATGCCCATGTATGATCTACCCTCATCCGCCCTGTCGGGCACCTTCTCCCATCAATGGGAGAAGGCGTTCTTACTGAACTGTTGTGCATGGTTTACGAAATCTTTTTTTCAAATACCGGTAACTGCTGACTTTTCAGTAGGCACTAGTACATGCCATATTCAGTCAGTATAATGTTTTTTTGACGTGTAATTAAAAAGGTTTTTTATGTGGACTCATCGTCGTTCAGGTCAAACGCATCAACGTGGCAGTCAGGATTACCGTGAACCGTATGAGCGTGATCGAACGCGGGTTATTCATTGTCCTGCATTTCGACGCTTGCAACGTAAAACGCAAATCTTGGGCACTGATGAAGGTGATTTTCACCGCACACGCTTAACACATTCACTTGAAGTCGCGTCGATTGGTTGCAGTATCGCGCGTCATTTTACACTGACGCACCAGCAAAATAGCTTGTCAGGCTTATTGCCTGACGAGGATCTCATGAGTGTCATTTGTCTTTTGCACGATATTGGTCATCCGCCATTTGGTCATGGGGGGGAGGTCGCGTTAAATTACATGATGCGTGAACATGGTGGTTTTGAGGGAAATGCGCAAACCCTACGTCTGCTAACCAAGGTAGAGACCAGCTATGGCGCCTATGGACTCGATTTAACGCGTCGAGCACTGTTGGGTGTTGTGAAGTACCCTGTGAGCTGGTCGCGTGTTGTGGCGACACTGCAGCCCTCTGTGAATGAATCATACAATCGTACCATCCGTATTAACGACTGGTTGCCGCCCAAGGGTTATTTTGATTGTGAACAACCGGAAGTGGATTGGTTGCTTTCGCCGTTTAGCGAGACCGATCGGGAGTTATTTCAAACCCTGGCATTGACTCCACAGGGAAAACAGCACGGAAAAGCGGCGTACCATAGCTTTGATTGTTCAATTATGGACATTGCCGATGATATTGCCTATGGCGTGCATGATCTTGAGGATGCGATTCATTTACGGTTAATTAACCACGGACATTTGGATACACCTGAATTCAGGCAGTTGCTGGCGGCGACTGCATTGACTAAAAATCAGGATAAATTATTGGATTCACTGTTTGATCCAGCTCTTCATCTGCGGAAACAGGCAATAGGCGAGATGGTTAATTATTTTATTACCGCCACTGAAGTCAAAGTGATGAATGAAGCGTTTGATAATCGACTACTGAAATACAATGTTGCTTTGTTGCCCGAGGCCATGGCGTTGTTGAATTACTTGATGCAGTGTGTGTATCGCTATGTGATTGATTCGCAGGAAGCCCGTACGTTTGAATACGGTGGACAAACAGTCGTACAGCGTCTGTTTGAAGCCATCAGCTCAAATCCCGCCAGTTTATTGGATAACAAAAATCGTGCTTTGTTTCATGAAGCTACTGACGAACAGGTAGCTCTTCGAGTGGTGTGTGATTATATTGCCAATATGACGGATGAATATGCTTATCGAATGCATGAACGTTTATTTGGGTTTAATACGAGAACGATTTTTGAACGACTTTGATATTGAGCCTGTGTGGCGTCCCCAAGGGGGTTCGAACCCCTGTTACCGCCGTGAAAGGGCAGTGTCCTAGGCCGCTAGACGATGGGGACCTGGATCAGTTACTTCTTACTTCTTCTACAACACCAAAAAATGGCGTCCCCAAGGGGGTTCGAACCCCTGTTACCGCCGTGAAAGGGCAGTGTCCTAGGCCGCTAGACGATGGGGACCTTGAACGTTTTTTCCATCAACATAAACTAAGTGATGATGGTGGAGCTAGGCGGGATCGAACCGCCGACCTCTTGCATGCCATGCAAGCGCTCTCCCAGCTGAGCTATAACCCCAAAAAGAGAACGGAAGTTTAATGATCTGCTAGTTGGCTGTCAAGTGGTTTATGATTTTTTTACAGTAACTACTGGCTCCGTAGCAAGGAACGGCCATATTTGGCGCATCTTGAACGAAAACGGTTTCGTTATCATTCTATTTCGTTATCATTCTAAACGATGTTGCAAATTTTGCATTAAAATTTGCAGCTCAACAGCACGATCTTCGAAGGGCGCCAACACACGTTCAGCGTGTTGGAAATGCTGTGTTATTAATGTAAATAACTCCTCTTTTCCATAAAGAGAGGCAAACGTTGTTTTTTTATTTTCGCTGTCTGATGCACGACCTTTTCCGAGTGGGTCGGTCTTCCCATGTCGGTCGAGATAATCATCCTGCATTTGAAAAACAAGACCCAATTGTTTAGCGAATTCACGCAAAGCAGTGACGGCTGACGGGGATGGATCTCCAGCTGCTAACACCATTTCGATACATGCCATCATAAGCTGGCCTGTTTTAAGCATGTGAATTTCACGTAGTTGCTGCTCAGAGATGTTCGAGTTGGCTAACTCGGATAAATCCAGACTTTGACCACTGACCATGCCTGAAATGCCACATGCTTTGATGAGTTCATGGGTTATTTTAACGACTTGGGAAAAGGATAGTAATTGAGGTAGCTGGCTTAATAATATATCTAGCGCGAATGCCTGCATTCCATCACCGACAAGAATAGCAGTGGCTTCATCGAAGGCACGGTGACAGCTGGGCTTGCCACGACGCAGATCGTCATTATCCATGGCAGGTAAATCGTCATGGACTAAAGAGTAGCAGTGGATCAATTCAACCGCTGCAGCAATAATATCCAGAACCGGTAAATCCACCCCAATTAATTCACCGCACAAATACACCAGAAGCGGTCGAAAACGTTTCCCTCCGGGGCATGTTGAATACAACATGGCGTCTTTAATCCGTTGTGCAGGTATATCTGCTGAATTAAGCAAATCATGCAACACCATTTCATGACGTGATACGTAATTTTCCGTGGTTTTATTAATCATCCGTGCTGCCTTCATGTGGCGTTTTAATCGCCGATAATATTTCTATTTTTTGCTCAGCTTTATTTAATGTATCTTCGCATTTACGAGCCAGAGTAATGCCTTTTTCGAATTGTTTGAGTGAATCTTCCAGCGATAATTCACCTTTTTCCAATTGCATTACAATTGATTCCAGTTCCGAAATTGATTTCTCAAAATGAACGGTTTTAGTCATGAGTTTCTCCCTTGTGTCTATACTGTGCGAAGTATAGACCGTCAGGTAGAATATTTAAACCAGACAGGCATGACTTTATTAAGATAAGTCATGAACTTCCACAGCCCGACCTGTGTTTCTATGGAGCCAAACGGATCAGGTTTTACTTCCGGATAAGCAATGCCCACACCAAATAGCCCAGGCCCTATGATACCAACGTGTGGATTGTAATCATGATGCACATAGTCACTCACAGCAATGCTATTACGCTGTGTAAAACCAGTTGCATAGATGGCTTTGTTGCACTCGGGTAAATACCGCGCCACATTGGATTCGTTGCTGTTATACCGCACGAGATTAGCCGGTAATACTCCATCGATATACTGCCTCGCCCATTCCGCTGTTTGGCCTTTCAAACCGGTATTATCAAACAATATCCAGTCTCCCATATCAACGGCATATCGACAGGGCGATCGATAAAAATTAATAATTTTTTTAGCACCCAGTGATACCAGATGATTGATGATGATAATAGCTGAGTGAGATGAACCAAAAACCGCATAGGTTTCGTCTGGTTTTATAGCCTCAATCAGGCGAGTTTTATCAATAGCCACCTCAAACGGGATGGTTTGACTGTCTGGGTAGTTTAGCTGTGTTGGAACAGCCCCGGTAGCCAAAATGACATTTTGAGCATAATAGACTGTTGAGGCGCTGTTTAAAGTCCAGTGACGCGCAGATAAACTCATGCTTTGAATAAGGGTTTCATCAGCATGAACGATACTTCGCAGCTGGTCAGATACCCATTGTAGGGGTTCAACAACATAATGCAAAGGACATGTTTCATCAGGCAACAGGTGATTTAACTGAAAATCATCTGGAGCATTTTGATAAGAAAAAGCCTTAACAGCATTCAAAAAATGAATGAACAATCCCACTTTGGTGTTGCTGGATACATTTTTCCATAAACGCCCAAGGTCACCGACATTGAATGCAGGATCAAGCCACAAAATATCTGCAGGCGTGATACCATAGTCAAGTAGTTTTCCGAGGGCAGCAATCCCGGCAGGACCTGCACCGACAACTGCCCATTGATATTTTTTATCGTTCATATTGCTCTACGTTTAATTAAACCAATGTAGGATGGCTGAGGTCAAATATTTTATCAAGGTATTAATAGCATGAAAATAAAAACCCGTTTTATCTGTAATCAATGTGCGGCTGTTTTTTCTCAATGGGCAGGGCAATGCACGCAATGTGGTGCATGGAACGCTGTTACTGAGGAGGGCGTCGCCTCCGCAGGCAGGCAGGCTCGGTTGGGAAATTATGCAAATCAACGCTCAGCTGTGATGTGCTTGAATGACGTGGTGATCGATTGCGAAGTACGCATGGATTGTGGCTTATCTGAATTGAACCGGGTTTTGGGCGGTGGCTTGGTTGATGGTTCGGTTGTGTTGATTGGTGGTGATCCAGGTATTGGTAAATCAACCATATTGTTGCAAACGCTGGCCAATTTATCCCTCACGCACAACGTATTGTACGTCACGGGTGAAGAATCATTGCAACAGGTGGCCATGCGAGGTAAACGTTTGCAATTGCCTCTGGAGGGTTTGCGCTTGCTGGCTGAAACGCAAGTGGAAACGATCATTGCGCATGCGCAAAAAGAAAAACCACGCGTGATAGTCATTGACTCTGTGCAAACTATTTTTACCGACACCATCAACTCAGCTCCTGGTGGCGTGAGCCAAGTGCGTGAAGCAACCGCTCAACTGGTACGATTTGCAAAAATGACCCAGACTGCGGTATTTCTTGTGGGGCATGTCACCAAAGATGGCGCATTGGCAGGGCCAAGAGTATTGGAGCATATGGTGGATTGCGTGCTGTATTTTGAGGGCGAACGGGATAGCCGTTTTCGGGTTATTCGAGCGATTAAAAATAGATTTGGCGCTGTGAATGAGCTGGGTGTTTTTGCCATGACCGACAAAGGATTGAAAGAAGTGGCTAATCCATCCGCTATATTTTTATCTCGCCAACCAGAACCCACACCGGGTAGCGCCATCATGGTGACATGGGAAGGAACTCGCCCCATGCTGGTAGAAGTTCAAGCCTTGGTCGATGAAGCCCACGGACCTCAAGCCAGACGCTTGGCCGTCGGTCTTGAACAAAATCGCATGGCCATCCTGCTGGCCGTTCTGCATCGCCATGGTGGTATAGCCACGTTTGATCAAGATGTATTTGTGAACGTCGTAGGTGGGGTGAAGGTCACTGAAACAGGCAGTGATTTAGCGTTGCTTGCCGCCGTGGTTTCCAGCCTGCGTAACCGTGTATTTGACAGTGAAACCATTATCTTTGGCGAAGTAGGGCTGGCTGGTGAAATTAGACCCGTTCAAAGTGGTCAAGAGCGTTTAAAAGAAGCCGCCAAACACGGGTTTAAACGCGCTATCGTGCCGTTTGCCAATGCACCAAAACAGACCATGGGGATTGAAGTTGCGGCAGTGAAGCAATTGCATGAAGTCTTGGGTATGCTATAATATTAACAGGTACTACCGAGTAATATAAGGAGCCATATCGTGGCTACATCCATTAAAATTGATGATACGCTGAAAAGTCGAATACAACATCTTGCTACAGTGCAGCATCGAACTGCTCATTGGATAATGCGGGAAGCCATTCGTGAATACGTTGAGCGAGAAGAATCACGAGAACGCTTTAAGCAGGAAGCGATGATGTCATGGTCGGCGTATCAGGAAACAGGGCGTCATTTAACTGGTGAAGAAGTTCACGCGTGGCTGAACACATGGGGAACAAATGATGAAACGGATCCTCCTCCATGCCACGAATAATTATTACTGAAGGGGCGATAACAGGACTGGAGAATTGCCGGCGGTTTTTGGCGGAAAAAAATCCCCTGGCGGCCCAGCGTGCTTCTCAATCAATACGCCGACAGTTTTCTCTTTTGGAAACCAATCCGAATATAGGTCGCCCACTTGATTCCCTACCAGAGTTGCGTGAATTAGTGATTGGATTTGGTGACTCGGGTTATATTGCACTGTATCGTTTTAATGAGAACACCAACACGGTATATGTGCTCGCATTTCGTCATCAAAAGGAGGTGGGATATTGATTTTATGAATGACGTGTCTTGATTTGACAACCGTAAAAAAAATGCCTATATATTAATTAAATAATGCAATTTTATATCGGGTCGCTATGCGAACAATACGTGAAACGCCAACATCTCCCGGAATACCAAATATTACAGCGATTGTCTTTACACGAAGGGCCAGCGAGACGCCGTCTTCAGTATGGGAAAATAAAGATCGCTTCCTGAAGGAGGTTAACGAAGAACTAACGGACTTGAATGCGCTCATTAGCCAATATAATACATTGTACAATGCCCCACAGGGTACAAATGCCGATAAAATAAAAGTACTACAAGACATTTATGAACAAAGAAAAAAAATGGAGGATAAATATCCGGCTGATATGGTTGGTTATTGTCCAGACTATCAGAATAAAATTCAAAAAAAATTGCATCGTCAACTAAAAACAGAATTTTCCTCCTTAGGCATACGCTCACTTCGAGAGGATGTCATATACAATCGGACATCATCACCCCATTCGTTAGCTGATTTTATTGCCAACATGTCGCTAGACAAAGTGTCTGACATGAATGAAATATTGTCAGAAGACTCATCCAAAGGTCAGTCAGTAACGGACTTGGCAAGAATAAAACAATCGTTAATAAACTTATATGAAGCCCCTGATTCTTTTTTGGATACACCAGGCGAGGATGGTTATGCTGAATCAAAAGCTTTTTGGAACGAACATAGCATTCAGTATTTAGATGGAATAAATTCAAGAATTTTCATAATAAAAGACTCTCAGAACCAGGAATCTGTTTTGAAGGTCGAAAATCGAAAAAATGTACCCAAAACGGTTTTAAATAAGATGCTCTCAGCTCTTAAGGATGTGCTCACACCAATTATTACAGAACAGCAGGCAACATTTATAAACTCGAAAGGTATCCCTATTACTAGAACACTGCAGGTTACAGCGTTTTGCACAGGCGGAAACTTGATACAGCATGCCGACAAGATAAGTAATGACGATAAAAAAATAACATCAGCATTAAATATCTACAGCCAAATGACCCAGATTTTAATAAAAATGGGCGAAAACAACGCCACGCATACGGATATGAAAAACACCAATTGGATAATAGACCAAAACGAACGTGTAAAAATTGCAGATACGAAAGGATTTGCTCCAACAGAAAACGGCATTTTTCGTGTTGAAAATCACACGAATCGATGGCATTTAGGGCGTGTGCATACACCATACATGGATGCTCCAGAACGCCAAAATCAATTAACCGTAGGTTTTTCAGCTGATAAGGCTCATTCCTATATGCTTGGAAAAAACTTATATCAATTTTTATCCGGATGCAGTGATGATTACCTGGAAGATAAACATGATGCTACCCCTCCAGATGAACAGGTTATGAAAAATCTATCTAGTGCAGACAAATATGTGCTACATACACAGCAATATGATTTTAATCTGCCTATTTTTAAAACTGAGCACGGTATCGAATTAAAAGCACTAATACAAAAAATGATAAAGCCTGACCCCAATGATCGAATTTCACTAGCAGATGCTTTATTAGTGCAAGAGCGTATAAAACTAAAAGATGAGTGTATTAATAGTTTAAATACAATAGTAAATACAACACGTTTTGGTAACAATGACAAAGAAATGATCCAGTTTGAAGCGAATCAGATTATAGCCATTCGTTCTGCAAAAGACGTTAACAAACTAATGGAATTAAGAGATACACTAAACGTCATAGCTAAAGATCCCATTACCAATGCCATTTACCAAAAAGTAAAGGACTATCACAATAATAAATCGTCTGTAAGTGGGCGGACTAAGGGTAATAAAATATCCAATGCTATGGCCAATGTACCCGTAGAGGATCGAAGAACTGTTTTAAGAGATAATGCTACGGGTATATTTCTCGAGGTTCAAAAAGAATTGGCTGCACATAGAATTAGGGGTAAGGTTTATTTAAATGAAGATCAAACGGCTATCGATGAAAAAAAAGCTGTAAAATCTTTCACGATCTTAAAAGAAAAATGGCGTTCATTGCAAAGGCCACAATCCCCTGAAGATGAAAATAAAGAGATCATAAAGCCTCACTGATGGGGAGGTTAAAAACATTGGAGACATATATGAGAGCTATATTTAATATGAGAACTACATTTAAAAACTTATGCGAAAAACAACATTTTGATCGCGTGGAAAATTTCACCGCGTTGCAAAAATGGTGTCACACCCATGTATCTTCTGATAGGCACTTTACGGGTAAGATATCAGAACAGCATGCTGATTATCTGAAGCTCGCACGCGATTACCTTGATAACTTTTTGATAAATCAGTCTGCAGCCAACACACAAAGCGGCCCATCATTTGACGGCTTGACAACCATTCAATATGCAGCAAAACAAGGATATGACCATTACCTTGCAGGCTTAACCAGAATATCACCCGCGGCAGTAAATCAGCCCACCACAGAAAACGGTATGACGCCTCTACATCTGGCTGCAACAGGTGGTCATTTAAATGCCGTAAAGACACTGCTTAAACTAGGTGCTGATGCAAAAATCGTCAATAAAAATAACAATGAGCTGCCAATATTTAGTGCTTTATTTGTGCCTACGTTGCATGATGAAGGCTTGATGCATAGAAAAGAATTGATATTTGATGTATTAAATACGGCAGCACCTGGACACTTGACTCATCAAGACACCAGTGGAAACACCGTATTTCATTTGATGGCAGCGAGTGATTTTACGAAATTATTGGCTAAGGCGATAGACCAGGAACCCAGCGGATTGTCCATCAATAACAATACAACAAAGTATCCTATTCACACAGCCATATTAAATGGGCAATTAGAGATCGTTGATTTACTACTAAAAAATCCAGGTGTAATACAATTGACCGATTATAAAGGGCGTAATGCGCTACATTATGCAGCTCAATATGCTAGTGAAGACATCATCTTGCAGCGTTGTTGTCAGGCTGTGACTGATATCGATGTAGTGGATAACGAACATAAAACGCCATTAATGTTAGCAACGCTTGCTGAAAAGAGGCAGGCCATGACTAGTCTTGTTACACTCGGAGCAAATGTGGATGCTACAGATGCTCATGGCAACTCCATTTTGCATCTAGCTATTGACAACATGGACAAGGATTTCATTGAATGGATACTCGACAAGATTCGGATAGACATCAATCACTCAAATGATAATGGACAAACACCCCTTGCACATTTAATTGCAGAACACAGTGGCGAAATTTATTTTACAGAGATCGAGCATTTGTTATTGGATCATGGTGGGCAGGCATCCATAAACAGGCCATGATGAAGTTTTGAACTTCGAGCAGAGCCAGGTGAATTTATAAATTTTTCTGGAAGTCCAGTAGTAAATACATTAGGGTCTGTTGACATTTCAGATCTCGACGTCCCGCGGCTTGTCCGCGGGACGTCGGGCTTCGACAGGGCAAATGTCAACAGCCCCTAGGATAAATCCGCTGGTCGATATAACTTTTTAATTAAACGATTGGGTTCAAAGTCAATGTCTGCGCTGTCAGGCATTGCCAGTAAATCAACAATACTTTGATTTTTGTCAGTGATTTTTTGATACGTTTCAATGGTTAATAATACGTGGGCAAAATGCCCTCGATCAGTGATAAACACTGGCCCATTTATTGCCGCGCGCTTTGCTTTGCTCACGTTCTGATTGAACTCCCTGCTTGTAATCGTTGTGATACTCATAAGTACCTCGCCTGAGGTTGTTACTACATACACATTCAGTATAGCAAATTTCTTACATCAGAAAAGTCGCCACATCCTTCGCAAAATAAGAAATAATCAAATCTGCTCCAGCACGTTTAATGGCTATCAGACTTTCCAGCATAGCCTGTTCTTCATTAATCAAGCCTTGAGCGGCGGCGAATTTGAGCATGGAGTACTCTCCACTGACCTGATAAGCGCATAGAGGTATTTCAGGGAAGCGTTGTTTGACGCGATAGATGATATCAAGGTAACTCATGGCCGGTTTAACCATTAGCATGTCAGTTCCTTCTGCCACATCTAATGCGGCTTCCCTGATAGCCTCGGATGCGTTTGCAGGATCCATTTGATAGGTTTTTCGGTCGCCAAATTGCGGTGCGCCGAGTGCTGCTTCGCGAAATGGGCCGTAAAAGCTGGAACTATATTTTACTGCATAACTTAAAATGGCAACATCTTGATGATCCGCCTTATCCAAGGCATGACGGATTGCTGCGACCATGCCATCGGTCATGCTGCTGGGTGCTACCCAATCAGCGCCGGCATCTGCATAGCTGACAGCTTGTTCGCTCAGGCGTTGCAACGTTGCGTCATTGTCGATGGTTTCGCCGTGCAATACACCACAATGCCCGTGGTCGGTGTATTCACACAAACATACGTCGGCAATGATGACAATGTCCGAATTAATACTGCGGATTTTGCGAATGGCCTGTTGAATAATGCCAGTGGCAGCCAAAGATGATGTGCCTTCAGCGTCTTTATTAGCGGGAATTCCAAATAACAATACTGCTGGAATACCCAGATCGGTGAGGGATTTAATTTCCGCCGGAAGGCAATCCAGCGTCAATTGAAATTGACCCGGCATTGAGTTAATTTCCCGCTTTTCTTTCAACGTTTCACTGATGAATAATGGTGCGATAAATTGATCAACCGAGAGGCGTGTTTCTTGCAACATGGCACGCACTGTGGGGGTGCGTCGTAAACGTTTTAAACGGAGTGGGATGTTATTCATTATATGATATGCTCGTATTTTAATTATAAGTATAGTATCACGCAGGGCGGACATGTTGTAGGGGCGAGCGGCGCCGCATCATTACCCACATCTTTTGAAAAGCACTGAACAGTCCCCTCTCCCGCGACAGAAAAGCTTGTAAAAAAGAGCTGGTGAACGCGGGAGAGGGCTAGGGAGAGGGGGCAGTTCAGTGCTTTTCAAAAGATGTGGGTAATGATAAGGTAGCCGATCGCCCCTACAGCCGGTTCGCACAGACGGAATACAGGATCTCTGAACGTCAGAACAAGGAATGTTGTGTTAACAAAAAAAATTATAGCGGCGTTGTTGCTTGTTGTATGCACACCCGCTTTCGCTGAAAACGCATCAATTTCACCCGAAGCCGCAACCGGAGTACACCATAAACCGCTAATTTATGGTCGGCATGATATGGTCGTGACCAATAATCATTGGGCATCTCAGGCTGCCAGTCAAATTTTAAAACAGGGTGGCAATGCGGTTGATGCAGCAGTTGCTGCGGCCTTTGTTTTAGGACTGACTGAACCCAGTTCATCAGGTTTGGGTGGAGGAGGTTTTGCATTAACGTATGACCAATCCAAAAAACAGCTGAGAGCCTATGACGGACGAGAAATCGCGCCTGTAACGGCAACAGCAGACTTATTTGTGAATGCGAAGGGTCAACCCATGCCGTTTAAAGATGCCATGTTGAATTTCAAATCGGTTGGTGTTCCAGGCGAGGTGGCCATGTTATATAAAATGCAACGCCAACAGGGAGCATTGAAGTGGAGTAACGTTGTACAGCCGGCAATTGATCTGGCGATTAAGGGGTTCCCGATGAGTCCTCGCTTGCATGATTTGTTGGTCATGGATCGGAATATTTTGATAAAAAATCCGTATGTTAAGGTCATTTATTTTACATCGGCAGGGGATGTAAAACCCATCAATACGATGATCACAAATCCAGACTATGCTAACAGTTTGACCATTGTTGCAAAAAAACCTCGGGACTTTTATACCGGGAAAATTGGTCGTGATATTGTAGCAACAATCAACCAAGCGGCTGGGCATGACATTTACTCGATGATGGATTTGCGTAATTATTCGCCTCTCGAGGGACATGCCTTATGCAGCAATTACCGATCTGATACAATTTGTTCGACCGCCTTTGCTAGTGGGGGTGTCACGGTACTTGAGCTGATGAAAATTTACGCTAACAACTATTCTGGCAAAACGTATTCTGGTGGAAGCTGGATGTATCATTTTTTGGAAGCGGCCAAATTGGCTTACGCTGATCGTAATCAATACATCGCCGATCCTGCCTTTGTTCAGCAACCCTTGGATGGTTTGTTGGCAAACAAATATCTTTTACAGCGAAGCAAGCTGGTCACAGGCAAGCCGCTGCTCACGCCTGTTTTAGCGGGTAATCCAAAGGGTATTAATCCCAAATATGCACCCGATATGAGCCCTAAAGGACACGGAACGACGTCTCTTGCCATAGTGGATAGTCAAGGCAATGCCGTTTCAATGACATTGACGATTGAGCATCAATTTGGCAGCCATCTGTTTGTTGATGGATTCTTTTTAAATAATGAATTAACTGATTTTTCATTTTCAGCAACAGACCGACATGGAAAACCAGTAGCCAATCGTGTGGAGTCACTCAAGCGTCCACGCTCTGCCATTGCATCCGTAATGGTTTTTAACAAGAAGGGTGAATTAATTGTGATTTCGGGAAGCCCTGGCGGTAGTCAAATTATTTGTTATGTAGCCAAAAATTTAATTCAAATGTTGGACTTTAATAAAAATCCAGCTCAAGCCTCCGCATCAGGAAATCTGTGTGCGGCGAATGATACGCCTGTTATTGAAGCAGGCAGTGATTTGGTCGGTTATCTTAAGGCGTTAAATCAGAAAGGCCAGACAACAATTAACCAGTCTGAATTATTAAGTGGTGTTGTTAATATTAAACGGGCTAAACAGGGCGGCTGGTATGGCGCTGCAGATCCCAGGCGTGAAGGTGAAGCGATTGGAGGGTAGGTGTTGTAGGTTGGGCCTCGGCCCAACACAACCTACACTTGTTCCACACGAGCCAATTGTTGATTAGCCATGGTTAATACTTCAGCTGGAATGCCGGCAAGAGCCGCCACTTCAAGTCCATAACTACGGCTGGCAGGACCTGGTTCAACGTGATAGAGAAACGCGATGCTGCCATTTGCCAGTTTGGCGGCAAGGTGAACGTTGCGTATGCAGGGAAATTCTTGGGGCAGGGTGGTTAGTTCAAAATAATGTGTGGAAAACAACGTGTTAGCTTTTATGGTGTTGGCAAGGTATGCGCAGCAGGCATAGGCTAGTGCCATGCCGTCGTGGGTGCTGGTGCCGCGACCAATTTCGTCGATTAACACGAGACTTTCAGCAGTGGCTTGACGTAAAATGTGAGCCGTTTCGGTCATTTCAACCATAAACGTGGAACGTCCTGAGGCGAGATCATCACTAGCGCCAATACGGGTGAAAATTTTATCAATGGGCCCTAACCTTACATGCTGTGCGGGGACAAAACTGCCTATGTGGGCGAGCAATACAATCAAGGCATTTTGACGCATGTAGGTTGATTTACCCCCCATGTTTGGGCCGGTAATTAACAGGACGTGCTGTCCTGGTTGCAAACTGAGATCATTGGCAATGAATTTTTCTTGCAAAATTTGCTCAATGACCGGATGTCTTCCGGCTTGTATCGTAATACCAGCCTCTTCAACCAGCTCGGGGCAATGCCAGTGTAGAGAACTAGCACGTTCGGCAAGGTTGCTTAATACATCGATTTGAGCTGTGGCTTGCGCGATTTGCGTTAGTTCAGTAATGGATTTTTGGAGTTCGTTCAGCAGGCAGTCATATAGCCATTTTTCGCGCGCGAGTGCTTTGCTTTGTGCAGATAGCACGGTGTCTTCAAAGGTTTTTAATTCAGGGGTGATATAGCGCTCAACATTTTTTAACGTTTGTTTGCGTTGATAGTTAAGGGGCACTTTGTCTGATTGGGCACGGGATAATTCAATAAAATAGCCTTGCACACGGTTGTATCCAAATTTTAGCGTTGACAGGCCAGAGCGTTGTTTTTCCGCTTGCTCGAGTGCCATTAATTTATCTGTGGCATTTTCACTTAACTCTCGTAGTTCATCGAGTTCGTCATCAAAGCCTTTGGCAATCACGCCACCATCTCGAATCAGCATGGGTGGGTTGTCTACCAAGGCGTTGTTAAGCAGGTCGTGTAAAGATGGAAGGGGCGTTAATTGGTGGTGCAGGGTCGTCATCAAGCTGGCATGGTTATTTGTGATTGCAGCGTGCAGTTCAGGGAGCAAACTGAGGGTTTGGCGTAATTGCAACAAATCTCGAGGACGTGCGGATTTTAATGCAATTCGCGAGACAATTCGTTCAACATCACACACTTGTCGTAGCAGTGGATGCAAGGTAGCACTTTGTTTGTTTTTTAATAATTCGGTGATGGCTTGTTGGCGAAGTTGCAAGCTAGTACGCTGGCGCAATGGTCGGCCTAACCAGCGCTTTAATAAACGACTTCCCATTGCACAGGCCGTGTGATCAATGCTTGCAAGCAAGCTGTTATCACGCCCACCCTGATTGTTGGTAAATAATTCCAAATGGCGTTGGGTAGCGGCGTCCAGCTGTAAATAATCATGTGATTGTTCAAGAGTTATGAAGGTCAAATGTGGCAAGGCCTGGCGTTGAGTAATTTGCAAATATGCCAATAAACAGCCAGCAGCGGGAAAGGCGATGGGGTAATCTTGTTCTCCAAACGCAGTCAGGTTACTTACTTTAAATTGCTCACACAGTAAAAGACGCGCGCGTTTGTGATCAAAATCCCATTCGGGGCGGATTTTAATGGTGGACAGTTCACGAAGGTTGAGTTGCTCAAATGATTCCTGAAGCAGAATTTCTGCAGGTTGCAAACGTGTGATCTCGGCGAGAAGTTGATCCTTGTCTGCAACCTCTAACAAATGAAACCGTCCGCCACTTAAATCAACCCAGGCCAAACCAAATTGCTGACGTTTTTGGTATATGGCTAACAGCAGGTTGTCGCGTTTGGCGTCAAGCAATGCATCATCGGTCAATGTGCCGGGGGTAATAATGCGCGTGACTTCTCGGTCAACGGGCCCTTTGCTCGTGGCTGGATCCCCAATTTGCTCACAAATGGCAACGGATTCGCCCTTTTTAAGCAACCGTACCAAATAATTTTCCACTGCATGATAAGGGACTCCTGCCATAGGAATAGGCGTTCCTGCCGATTGTCCTCGATGAGTCAGCGTTAAGTCCAGTAGTTGAGCCGCGCGCTTTGCATCATCAAAAAATAATTCATAGAAGTCGCCCATACGATAGAGCAAGAGCATATCGGGATGCTCGGCTTTAATGCGGAGATATTGTTGCATCATGGGAGTGTGGTTTATTGACATGGCGATTCTAAGAGGTCAGTGAATTTGTCGGGATTCTAACAAATTAAGCTGGTTTGATATATACTTGATTATCCTCTTCAATTCGTGTAAATTTTTGAGAAGTTTGTTGGGGTGATTTTAATAAAAATAATTATGGAGAAGAGTATGAAAAATTTAGTCATGTTAGTCGTTGCTGCAATGACAGGTTTATTGCTTGTTGCTTGTGGTGAAAAAGCTGAAAAGAAACCAGAAAAAACTGAAGTTATCGTAGTAGCACCTGCTGCTGCACCTGCTGCTGAAGCCGCTCCTGCCGCTGAAGCTGCCCCTGCCGCTGAAGCTGCACCTGCTGCTGAAGCTGCTCCTGCTGCCCCTGCTCAATAATTTTTAAGTTATAAAAAAACCCGCACAAGTGCGGGTTTTTTTTGATCATCCGTCTTTGCGAGCAATTGAAAGTCTATTCTGGCGCTTCTGTCTGTTTCATCTCATCAATCAATTGCATCAACGCATAACATAATTGTTGTGTGCCTTCGCTACGAATTGCAGAAATCGAGAAAACACGGCCTTGCCATTGCAGTCCATCAATGATGTGCTGAATGGTTTGCTCACGAATGTCTTCATCAGGCAGCATGTCTATTTTGTTTAATACCAGCCAGCGTGGTTTATCTAGCAAAGCAGGATTATAGGCGGCCAGCTCATTGATGATGACTTTTGCTGATTCGATTGGATCGATCTCATCCAAAGGTGCAACATCAATAACGTGCAATAACACGCAGGTGCGCGACAAATGTCTAAGGAATTGGTGACCCAGACCCGCACCTTCCGATGCGCCTTCAATTAATCCCGGAATATCCGCCATCACAAAACTTTTATAAGGCCCAACACTCACCACACCGAGTCCTGGATGCAACGTTGTGAAGGGATAATCAGCTACTTTGGGTTTTGCGCTGGAAACAGCACGAATCAGTGTTGATTTACCTGCATTGGGTAGACCTAGTAGTCCTACATCAGCCAGTATGCGTAATTCAAGTCGTAACTGACGCACTTCACCGGGCTTGCCATTACTGGTCTGTCTGGGTGCACGGTTGACGCTGCTTTTGTAGCGCGCATTGCCTATGCCATGGTAGCCAGCTTGGGCGACCAGCAAACGAGTGCCCGCTTCGCGAATATCACCCAAAAGCTCGTCAGTATCTGCATCATAAACCAGTGTGCCAACAGGGATTTGGATAATTAAATCTTCACCTGCTTTACCTGCACAATTGGCACCTCTGCCACACTCACCGTTCTCGGCTTTATAGTTGCGTTTGTATCGAAAATCAACCAAGGTGTTGAGATCTTTGTTGGCTTCAAGAAATATGGAGCCACCATTCCCACCGTCACCGCCATCAGGCCCACCGAAGGGAATGAATTTCTCGCGGCGAAAACTAAGGCAACCATGACCACCAGTGCCTGCTTCTATTTTAATGATTGCTTCATCGACGAATCGCATGTTTGGCATCAACTCTTAAAAAAAAGCCCCGATAACGGGGCATATTGGGACGGCAATTAGGAACGTGTAGTTCCTTATCCTTCCTGAGATTCAATTTCAACAGGGTCAATCGTAACATATTTACGATTTTTAGGGCCCTTAACTACAAACTTAACCAAGCCCGTCAATTTTGCGAATAATGTATGATCGCGGCCAAGGCCTACGCCATCACCTGCGTGCAAACGCGTACCGCGTTGACGAACCAGAATTTCACCTGCATTTACGAATTGGCCACCTGAACGTTTCACACCAAGATACTTTGGTTTCGAATCGCGGCCGTTGCGCGTACTACCACCTGCTTTCTTATGAGCCATTAGTTATACCCTCTTACTTGCTGATCGCGGTAATTTTTACCTGTGTGTAATTTTGTCGATGTCCCATTTGTTTCATATGGTGCTTACGACGACGGAATTTAATGATTTTAATTTTCTTGTGGCGGCCATGCTCGAGGATTTCAGCGTGAACGACAGCATTTGCAATGAATGGTTTGCCGCAAGTGATGTTATCACCATCAGCTAACATGAGCACTTCAGAAAATTGAAAACTGCTGCCAACTTCTGCAGTGAGTTCCTCGAATTTAATGATATCGCCTTCCTGAACGCGGTATTGTTTGCCGCCTGTTTTAATTACTGCATACATAAACTATTCTCCAACGCGCCTGAGTGACTCGCCTAACTGGTTCAACAAAGTGACATATTCTATTAAAGTTCTCTTGCGACTTCAAGTTGAATTTAAATTATTGTATACTATGCCACCTTAACACGGTCTTTTTGTGTATATATTATACGATTAGTGTTTTATATGTTTAGCCCGGTCGCGGGGCTAATGGATTTATTTTATTCGGAGACAATAAATGTCATCAATTATGTTAGAAGCTGAAGCAAGAGCAGACAAAGGGAAAGGTGCGAGCCGCCGCCTGCGTCGTCTTGAAAATAAAGTACCTGCTGTATTATATGGTGGTGGAAAAGAACCACAAGCCATTCATTTGTTACATAACAAAGTAGTTAAAGCTCTGGAGTCAGAAAGTATTTATTCCAGTATTTTTAATTTAAGTGTTAATGGCAAAGTTGAACACGTAATTCTTAAAGATTTACAACGTCATCCTTACAAACCTGTGATTATGCACATGGATTTGCAACGCGTTTCTCCAAAAGATGTGTTAGTTAAAATGATTCCGTTGCATTTTATTAATGAAAAATTGGCCCCTGGTGTTATTGATGGTGGGTTGGTTAGTCACACGATGTCACAGGTTGAAGTTCGTTGCCAAGCTAAATACTTGCCTGAATTTATCGAAGTTGATCTGACCAGCATGAACATGAATGATGTGTTGCATCTGTCTGAGCTGAAATTACCGAAGAATGTTAAGTTAGCTATTGATCCAACAGTTGGCGATCATGATCATCCGGTTGTTAGTATTCATCTCAGTAAAGTTGATATCAGCGAGCTGGCTACTGAAGAAGCTGCTGAAGAAGTCATTGCAGATGCAGATGCAGATGTAGGTGCTGATGCAGAATCTGCGGATAAAGCGGCTGAATAAGTTTTTTCTCCATGTAGGTTGGGCCGAAGTCCAACCTACAATAAGAGTATTTATTTTTATGTCTATCAAACTAATTGTCGGGTTACGCAATCCAGGTGCCGCATACCAACATACGCGACATAATGCGGGAGGGTGGTTTGTTGAGACATTGGTGAAACAGAATAACACTGGCTTTAAGTCTGATAAAAAAATGCAGTCTGAATTAGCCGATTTGGATATACAAAATATTGCGTGCAAGGCACTTTTGCCCTTGACGTTTATGAATCATAGTGGTTTTCCAGTTCGATTGGTATGCCAATTCTACCGTATTGAACCGGATGAATTACTTGTAGTACACGATGAACTTGATTTGCCAACTGGTCGTATTAAATTAAAAACCGGTGGTGGTCATGGTGGCCATAATGGCTTGCGCGATATTACCAATCAAATAGGTAGCGCAGACTTTCATCGCTTGCGCGTAGGCATCGGACATCCTGGCCATAAGGATCTTGTACTGGATTATGTCTTGGGAAAGCCATCTCAACAAGATAGAGAACTGATTTTTGGTGCAATAGACCGTGGTGTGGCAGCTATTCCGACAGTCTTGACGGGTAACATGGCTACGGCGATGAATTTGATAAATATTTAGGGGTATGCAATGGGATTTAAATGTGGAATTGTGGGCTTGCCAAACGTGGGCAAATCCACCTTGTTCAATGCCTTGACGAAAGCGGGTATTGAAGCGTCAAATTATCCTTTTTGTACCATAGAGCCGAACGTGGGTGTTGTCACCATACCTGATCCGCGTCTGGACGCTTTAAGTAAAATTGTGAACCCGGAAAGGGTCGTGCCAGCAGTCATGCAGTTTGTGGATATCGCGGGTCTTGTGAAAGGTGCGTCTAGCGGAGAAGGGCTGGGTAATCAATTTCTCGCCAATATTCGCGAAACAGATGCTATCGCGCATGTGGTGCGTTGTTTTGATCATTCAGGAATTATTCATGTCGAAGGGCGCGTAGATCCACTGAGTGATATTGAGATCATCAATACAGAATTGGCGCTCGCTGATATGGATACTGTCGAGAGAGCTCTCAATAAGGCGGGTAAACTCAGTAAGAGCGGAAACAAAGACGCTATATTTGAACGGCAGGCACTTGAAAAAGTGAAAGCGCACCTTGATATGGGTAATCCTGTGCGTACACTGGATTTGTCTCCCGAAGAGGCCTTGGTCTGTCAACGACTATTCCTGTTGACCGCTAAACCGGTGTTGTATGTTGCCAATATTGCGGATGATGGTCTCGAAAACAATCCTTTGCTGGACGTGGTCATTACTTTGGCGCAGCAGGAAAAGGCCAGTGTTGTTGCCTTGTGCGCATCGACGGAATCAGAGCTGGTTGAATTGGATGATACTGATCGTCAAGAATTTATGGACGATTTGGGTCTGACTGAGCCGGGTTTAAATCGCGTAATTCGCGCGGGATATGAGCTATTAGGCTTGCAAACCTATTTTACAGCAGGAGTAAAAGAAGTTCGTGCCTGGACTGTAAAACGCGGTGCTACAGCGCCACAAGCAGCCGGGGTTATTCATACGGATTTCGAACGTGGATTTATTCGTGCGGAAGTGGTTGCGTATGATGCATTTATTAGCAGTGGTGGTGAACAAAAGGCAAAAGAAGCTGGGAAATTACGTCTGGAAGGCAAGACATATATTGTAAATGATGGTGATGTGATGCATTTTCTTTTTAATGTTTAATTGTAACCACACCTTACTATTTTTGTTGTTGCAGTAACCTCAGGCTTTCACGAGCTGTATTAGTCAGTACAGGAGCTGAAGGGGATTTGGGTGTGGTAGTTATATACTTTTCTGTGCTCACGGTTATCTTGATCGAAGCCAGCTGATGAATCCCTGCTTCACCGCGTAGTTTATCTCGCAACTCTGGAAGAGCGTAGCGTAATTGGGAGGCCCAAACGGGGTCGCTGGTTACCAATACCAGACAGCTGTTATTGAAACTGCCCACATAGCATTGTTCGCGCAATGTTTCAGGTAAATAACCATAAATTTTCGCGTTCAATTCCTCGAGTTTAATGGCGCGCTGACAGATATCAGCTAACTGGGTGTTTAGGCAACGCGTGATGTGGCGCATGTTATATTCTCGTTTATTATTCAGTTCCACATTCCTGACTATTGGTTTATTATATCATTATAACTCTTACTGGATTGACCCATGGCCGAAATAAACTCACCAGAATCATTGAATAATGAAAATAATATTGTATATCAGGCTCATCTTCACTTAATTCTGTTTTTATGGCCAGCATTATTGTTGTGCGTTACAGTTTATGTAGCCATTGCATTCCCTCAGCTGCATGTTCCATCCTACATTTTTGGCTTATGTTCGTTGTTGTGGCTGGTGGTTACCGGACTGACTTACCTGTCTTCTTATTTGATTATTAAAAATAAACAGGTCATATTATGCACCGGAATTTTGATGCGTCAAACCATTGATATTCCGTTAAGTAAAATTGAATGCATTGATATCCGTCAGTCGATAATCGGTAGTTTTCTGGATTATGGCTCTCTTGTGATTACCGGAACAGGGGGATCACGACAGGTTATTGATTATCTGAGTAAGCCTCTCACCTGTAGGCGATATATTGAGCAATTGATGCATGGGTAGCGCGTTCTAATATTGACTGGTTACCCGCAGGATCTCCGCCAGCGATGTATCTCCCAGTAATACTCGTTTAAACCCATCTGTGCGAATGCTGGGTGTGAATTTTCGCACCCAGGCTTCCATGCTTTGTATGCTGTCATTACGGTGAATCATGCTACGAAGTGTTTCATCCATGCTGATTAATTCGTAAATACCAGTACGACCTCGATAGCCTAAATGATTGCATTCATCGCAACCTTTGGGTTCATATACATTGGATACATCGGCATGGGGTTCGAGATTCATGAGCTCACGTTCATCCTGACGAAGTGTATGTATTGTTTTGCAATGCTTGCACAGTTTTCTTACCAAGCGTTGTGCTATCAGGCCCACAATACTTGATGATAATAAAAATGATTCAACACCCATGTCATGCAAACGGGTTAATGCTCCCAGTGCACTGTTAGTATGCAGCGTTGACAGAACCAAATGCCCCGTCAAACTGGCTTGAACGGCGATTTCGGCAGTTTCCAGATCTCTGATTTCACCAATCATAACTACATCAGGATCCTGACGTAAAATGGCACGTAATCCTTTGGCAAATGTCATTTGTACTTTGGAGTTGACTTGGGTTTGACCAATTCCTGGGAGATCATATTCAATGGGATCTTCAATAGTTAAAATATTTCTACTGACCTGGTTAAGTTCACTCAGCATCGCATACAGTGAGGTCGTTTTTCCTGAACCAGTGGGGCCTGTCACTAATAAAATCCCGTGTGGTTGAGCAATCATTTGACGAATGATCTGAAGAGCATCGTCAGGCATGCCCAATAACCCCAAATTCAGTTGAGCTGCCTGCTGATCCAAAATGCGTAACACAATACGTTCGCCATGATTTGAGGGCAGGGTGGACACACGGACATCAATATTATGTCCGCCAATGCGCAGCATAATACGCCCATCTTGAGGGATCCGTTTTTCAGCGATATCCAGTTTGGCCATGACTTTTACGCGTGAAATGACCAACGGAGCGATACCTCGCTGGATCTCAAGTATTTCTTGCAATACTCCATCCACGCGGTTACGCACCAACACACGATTTTCATACGTTTCGATGTGTATATCTGACGCTTTTTGTTTGATGGCTTGAGTAAATAGGGCGTTGAGTAATCGTATAATCGGGGCATCGTCTTGATTGTCCAGCAAATCCTCACTCGTCGGTAATTGTCCAGCCAGTTGCATAAGGTCAAGATTGTCCTCCATTCCTTCTGTAGCATCCAGAATGGACGATTGAGATTGGTACACGAGAGTTAATTGCTGTTGAAATTCCGCCGGGCTCACTTCCCGTAATCGCAATTCGCGTTGTTGCAATCGTTTGATCTCTGCAAAAACTTGCAAGGGTGTACGAGGTAGGTGGCAAATTAATACGGTTCCATCTGGTTCCAGCCCAACTGCAACTACACCCTGCTTTTTAGCAAAAAAGTAGGGTAATTGTTTTAAGCTTGAATCTTTCATTTTGTAGCCACAGTTTTCGCCGTATGACAAAATGGTTTCGGCAAAGCCGATTGATGTAATGGAGGAGCAACGGTTCTGTTAATGGTGGGTAGATATTGTTCTTGCATATGCGCAATATCAAGCTGATCCTGACGCATATGATTGTATTTTCCACCCGTCATTTGTACGACATCATGCTCGCTTCGTAATATATGCGGACGAATAAATACCATTAATACTTTCTTTTCATGGCTGACGCTGTTGCGTTGAAACAGGCGGCCAACACCAGGAATATCACCTAAAATGGGCAGGTAATTGCTGTTATTACCCACTTGATCTTGTGTTAATCCCCCTAAAACAATGATGTCGCCGCTTTCAACATGCACGGAGGTCACGATCGCACTGATGTTAAATGTAGGTGTTGTACCGTTAACGGCATCAGATGGTTCAAGTGTGTCGTTGCCTTGGTCTATTTGCATTTCAATGCCTTGGCCACGCGTGATTTGGGGGCGGATATATAAATGTAGTGCCACATTTACGCGGTTAAATGTGGTAAAAGGACTGCCGCTGGGCGCTGTTCCGTTGGCGTTGTTTGGGTAGGTTGAATTGGCAATAGACACCTGTTTGCCAATCAGAATTTTAGCTTGTCGATTGTCAAGCACCACAACGGATGGTGTCGACAGAATATTGGCTTTATGAGCTCGAGCTAGCGCATAAACCTGGGCTTGGAAGTTTTTAATGTTTGATTTGGAATTAATAATAGCAAAGCCGGGTCTGAAGCTCTCAGCAGCTCGGGTGGTTTCATCAAGACTGCCCCACTCAACGCCCAAGCTATTAAAATCAGTTTCGTTTATTTCTGCGACCAGCGCTTCAATTAATAATTGAGCGGGTTTGATGTCCAGTTGATTGATGACTGATTTCAACGTGCGAATCAGCGTGACTGGTGCATTGATAATAATGGAGTTTGTATTAGGTTCGGCAATAATCTGTACGGTTGGTTTGGTGCCACTTTCACTTTGCCCGGCAACACCAGTCGTGTTGGGGGTTGCGGCAGGATTCACCGAGGTGTTGGCTGGTTGCCCACCGGTCGATGAGTCAGGAACGAGGCTTGCGGCAGGATTTGTGCTATCGAGAGCAGGTATGGTCACGGTACCAATGGTCGTGCCCACAGTCCCGCTGAAATTTGCCTGAGCAATGCCGGCTAGAATAGGTACTAAATCTTCTGCACGTAAATAGTTCAGATAAATGACTTGTGTATTGCCGTTCATGGTAGTTGAATTGGTCTTATCAAGACGAGCAATTAATAAACGAAGTCGAAGGCGTTCAGTTTTGTTGCCACTGAGTAGAATAGAGTTACTGCGATCATCCACGGCCATCATCGTTTGGTTTTGAGCTCCCCCTGCTGTTTTAACCAGCTCTTTCAAGGTGCTAGCTACATCCATCGCCAAGGCATATTTGAGTGGCACCATATCCACGCCATTTCCAGATGAGTTATCAACTTGGTTAATGATATCTGCTAACTGTTTAATATTATTGGCGCGTCCGGATAAAATTAGCATGTTGGAGGGTGCAAAAGCTGCAACACTACTCCATTGTGGCATCAATGGGCGTAAAACGGGTACGAGTTGTTCAGCGGGTGTGTACTTCACTGGAATGACTTGCACCAGCATGTCATCGCCGTGGGGAGGCGTTTTTATGCCAGATACATCGGGTGATAGTGTTCGTGCATCAATGTTGGGAACAATTTTAATAACCTTGTCGTTTGGAATAGCGCTAAAGCCTGAGACTTGTAGCATGGATAAAAAAACCTGATACAGTTCTTTGTCAGACAAAGGAGAGCTTGAAATAATGGATATTTTTCCCTGAACTCTGGGATCTATCAGAAAATTTTTGCCTGTTATTCGCGAAATTTCCGCAATCACGGCGCGAATATCGGCATCTCTTAAATTCCATATTTTAGGAGCTGGAGGTGGTGAAGTCGCGACATCGGGCGGCGATGCAGGTTGAGGAGCATCCTCTGCATGCAGTATCAATGAACATAACAATAATAAAATATAAAGCGCAGCAATTTGCATTAAACAACCAACAAAGAATCATTACTTGCGACATGATAACCAAATTTGGTGAGATGCAATAGTGTTTTTTTTTATTTTGTAACTGACTTGTTTGTATGGTGGCTATGGGTAGACTCGAACTACCGACCTCAGCATTATGAGTGCCGCGCTCTAACCAACTGAGCTACATAGCCAAAAGAAGGCGTGATTTTGGCTTTTTATGTGATAAATGTCAAGACTGAAAGGTCATAAATTTAAAAAAACCGAGTGGTGCAATATTACAATTGGAGTTTGGACAAAGCCACATGCAAAAACACGCATGTGGTTTGTCCAAATATGGCCGTTCTTTGCTACGGAGCGACTAGAGGGGTTGAGTATAACCATGCATCATCGGGAGATGTTCCTTGTGGAGGGTCATTCCAACTAAATTCCAAACGGACTGGCAGGATTATAACGTGGTGTCGGAATAAGATCCTCTGCATCATAGAAATCACGATCATTGGCTTCAAAAGCAGCTTTCAAAGATACAAAAGCTTCAGAAGTGTGAAAAGCGTCAAAAGCCTCAAAAGCTTCATTTTTATTGAAGCTAGCATGGATGTGCGGTCTAGATTCATCCTTCAAATACCCAGCAAACTCAATTGGTTCCTTGTTAGAACCCCTGCACATATCTACCAGTGTAGCAATAGAACGAGTAATGAGTGCTGTGATTTCTTTAAGAAGATTTAAAATGAAAGCACCAGAAAAATATATTGCTGCGGTCGGGAGTTTTACTAGTCCTGATAAGGCATTGTCACAGGCATTTTCCCAGCGGCCATTAATCAAATCAACTATAGATGCAAAAAGATGAGTAGGAATTAACAACATCGTGCTTAATGCAGCTTGAAGTTTCAGGGCAGGCAAGAGTCCTGTGGCTATTACGGCCTGTTTTATTCCCATTTTTTTATTAAAAGGAGTAAAAAAACCAGGGTTGCTAGAGCTTTGGTTAAGAGCCCAGTCAGTCGAAAGGCCACCACTGCGTGATAGACATTTCAATTGGGTTTTTTCTTCTTTTTGAAGCTGTTTAATGGAATCATTAATAAATTCAATCATAGATTATCTCCAGTTATTTAAGTAAAGGGTGACTCTTCTCGTTTTGATAGGGTGTAAATATGAGGAACACCAGGTGATGTTCCTCGAGCAGAGCATTGAACTTACAGATTATGCGCGCAAGTTGTAAGAACCACGGATTTCTGCGGGTACTGGTGTGTCTGTGCCATGTTCAGCATCAGGTAATACATTTTTTATGGGGGAATTCGCATTGACATTGCCAGCTGCACCGTGACACATGTCTACCAGTGTTGCAATTGAACGAGTAATGAATGCAGTGACTTCTTTAAGAAGGTTTAAAACGAAGGCACCAGAAAAATATACCGCTTGGGTAGTAAATGCTAATGCCCCCATACCCACGCCGGAGGCTGCCTTCCAATCACCTGCAAAGGTGGCACTTACAGCGAATAACAACATGCCAGGCACTGAGATGGCTGCTACTAAAGCAGTTTGAAGTTGCAGAGCAGGCAAGAGGCCTATGGCAATAGCAGCCTGTTGCATTCCGAAGGGGGTTTCTTGAACTTCAACTTCTTCACCCAAATCGTCTGTAACTGACACTTTTTGATTAAAAGACGTAAAGAAACCGGGGTTTGTTTTGCTGTGGTAAAGAGCCCAGTTGGTTGCAATACCATCATTATTAGATAAAGTTTGCAAATGACTGCAGTCGTTTTCGTCAATCTGTGCGATCGTTTTTTTTATAAAATCAGACATCTATGTTCTCCAGTTAAAAAAACTCATTGTACTTATGTTGATCACTGGTGTCAACATTAAGTCAAAATTATTGTTTTACACTCGATTCCGCAGTTTACAGTCTATAAGCAGGCAAAGCGAAGCAGTTCAATTAGTTCGTGGATTTTATCTTCTTGATAGGGTGTTGTGGTTTGTGAGGCTTGCCAAATACCATGTGGCCAGAGCATATCATGAGTAAAGCGTGCGATTACGTGGATGTGTAATTGGGGAACCATGTTACCCAGTGTTCCTACGTTTAATTTATCGGGTTGAAAATGAGCTTTGACGATGGATGATAGTCGGCTGATTTCATCTATCAGGGTGTGTTGTAAGGCTTGGGGTAACTGATCGATGTCCTGAATGTTGTCTTGTCGAGGGACTAGAATAAACCAGGGATAATTGGCGTTATTTTTCAGAAAAACGCGGGATAGAGGCCAGTCGGCTAGGGTAAAACAGGTTGAGGTGATTCGGGGGTCTATTGAAGTGTTCATGGAAGTTCCCTAAAAGGCCAGCTTAAAATCCTGCCAATATTTATTATACAAGGCAATGGTCTCTTCCCCCACATCACGCTGAACGTGCGCACGTGTCATCATTTCATCAGTAGGATAAACCGTAGTGTTATTGCGAATATTCGCAGGAAGTAACATTTTTCCGGGAAGATTGGTAATCGCATGGCCTTCTATCATGGCAATTTTTGCTGCTGTTTCAGGCTTGAGCATGTAATTTATAAATTGATAAGCCTCATCGGGGTGTGGTGAATTCACCGGCATGGCTAGACAATCAATCCAAATGACAAATCCATCATTCGGGTATACAAAATCTATCTGACTGTTTTCCGCATGGGCTTTAAATGCATCGCCATTCCAAGCTGAACCTGCGATCGCGTCTTCATCAATGATAATCGCTTGAATCCCGTCGCTGCCAAAAAGCTTGATATTGGGAATCAGGGTCAGTAATTTTTGATATGCGGTTTGAATGTGAGCAGGATCGGTGTCGTTGGGTGAGTAGTTTAAACTCATGAGTGCTATGGCAAAGACTTCGCGTGGATCATCCAGTAACATCAATTGTCTGCGCCAGTGACTATCCCATAGTGCTGACCATGTTCGAGGGGGTTCTTTAACCCAATGTTGATTATAAAAAATGCCGGTAGCACCCCAAATGATGGGTACGCTGTATTGATTGCCTTTGTCATACTCGTTTTGGGTAAAGCGGCGCTCAAGATTGTTGAGATGAGTGAGTTTGCTGTGATCCAGTTTGATTAGCATACCCTGTTTTTGCATGCGTTCAACAAAATAGGCCGATGGCAGTATTACATCATATATGGATTGTTGGCTTGAACGCAGCTTGGCATACATGATTTCGTTGCTGTCGTAGGTGGAAAAATTAACACGGATGCCGGTTTCACGCTCAAATTGTTGTATCACGCTTTTGGGGATTTCTCCACCCCAGGCATATACGTTCACAACCTTGCTGCTGGCTAATAAGGTATTGGATATTAGCATGCAAAAAAACAGGATACATGTATATATATAGGTCATGTGGATTTCCGTGATAAACGCCAGGACAGGATAACCAATACCATGGAGATTAGAAATGTCACTGTGCACAGGGCATTCAATTCAGGCGTGACACCCGCTCTAACGAGTGAGTAAATGGTTAAAGGTAAAATATTGAAGTCTGGGCCCGCGACAAAGTAGCTGATAATGACATCATCAAATGACAGTGTAAAACATAATAAAAAAGCGCTGGATATCGCTGGCCATAATAAAGGAAACAATACCCTTGTTAACGCAGTCAATCGACTAGCACCCAAATCCAGTGCACTGGCATAAATATTAACGTCCAAGGTGTGAATGCGACTGTTGATAGTGAGGATCACAAATGGAATACAAAAGGTAATGTGTGCGATTAACAAACTGAAAAAGCCTAATGGGGTCGAGGTGATATTGAAAAAAATCAACAGTGCAACGCCTAAAACCAAATCGGGAATAATAATCAGCAATAACAATGTTGCATAAAATGAGCGGTAGTATTTGTAATTGGGGTGTAAAAACAAATATACGCATGCAAATAATCCCGTCACAGTTGCTATCAATGAGGCAGTAAGACCCAAATATATAGAGTGGAACAGTGCCGACCAAAGACCTTGATCACGCATCAGTTCCCGATACCAGTGCATTGAAAATCCATGCCATTGCAATGAAAATCGCGCGTTATTTACGGAATAAAGGATCAATACAAAAATGGGAAAATATAATAATCCATAAACCAGTAGCATGTAGCATTTTTGTGTGAGTGATTTCAAATATCCTCCTTACGTTGTCGCCGTAAGAACCACAATACCAAAATCAGCGTCGCCGTTAGCACAATACTGGTCGCCGAGCCCTGAGGCCAATTCTCCAGAACCAGAAACTGATTTTGAATCATGTTGCCTAATAATATGGAGCGAGCACCACCTAGTACATTGGGAATATAAAATAGCGTCATGGCCGGCAACAATACCAGGGAGCAACCCGAAATAATGCCGCTGGCAGTATTGGGTAAGAATACGCGAAAGAAAATGGATAATTTGCTGGCACCTAAATCTTTGGCGACTTCAATTAGCCTGAAATCAAAGCGCTCCATGTTGGTAAAAATAGGCAAGACCATAAACGGAAACAGCGTATAAACAAGCCCACTGATCACCGCGAAATTTGAATACAGTAACGACAGGGGATGATCAATCAGGTGCAATTTTAGCAGAATGGCGTTTAATATCCCGTTTAATTTTAAAATGGCTATCAAGGCGTAGGTGCGAACCAATGAGCTGGTCCAGAAGGGGATGATGATTAGCAGCAATAAAACAGATTGATATTTTGATTTGACTAATAAATAACTGAATGGATAGGCCAGAAAAAGGCAAGTGCCGGTAGTTAGAAATGCAATCACCAGCGAACGTAAAAATACATTGGCAAACTGCCACGACAGCAGAGCGCTGTAATTGTTGAGTGTTAACGGCAGGGATACGAGATGCGCACTGTCTCTGGATAAAAAACTGGCTATAAAAACAAGGGCGAGCGGAAGCAAGCTAAATAAAAACAGCCAAGTATAGACGAAATAAATGGACAGAGGCTTAGTTTTCATGAGGGAGCAATACTTCCCAGCCGGTTAACCAATGAACCCAAACCGTCTCATTCGGCAAATATTCCAGTTTGTCATCATCTTCATCAAAAAATTCAGATGCATTGATGATTTTCCCTGAGGGCAACGCGACAGTCAGATCAACTGTTGATCCTTTATAAATAATATCAACTATTTTGCCGGGCAACATGCCTTTTGTGTCAGGAATTTCGGTTTCGCTCCAAACACGAATATCCTCTGGACGCACAATCAAATGCAACTCATCACCTACGTTATAATTACCGGTGTTTTTACAGTGCAGAGTAGTTGATTCGATTTCGGTGATCAATTCTTTCGTGCAAAGGCTTTGAACCTTAATTTCAAAAATATTGGCTTCACCAATGAATGTGGCAACATGCAAATTACTCGGGTTTTCATAAATATCGCGCGGCGTACCGATTTGTTCGATATGGCCTTGATTGAAGACAACAATTCGATCAGACATTGATAGTGCTTCTTCTTGATCGTGAGTGACGAAAATAAATGTCATATCCAGCGTTTTTTGTAATTGTTTGAGTTCGTATTGCATGATCTTGCGTAGACGGTGATCCAATGAGCTTAATGGCTCATCAAGGAGCAGTACTTTCGGGCGATTGATAATGGCCCGCGCAATAGCGACGCGCTGTTGCTGACCACCGCTTAACTGCTTAATGTTACGTGAGGCAAACGATCCCAGTTGAACCAGCTGGAGTGATTCATTCACGCGTTGCTTTACTTCATCGTCATCAATCTGTTGGCAGCGCAAGGCAAAGGCAACATTTTCAAATACGGATAAATGCGGGAATAGAGCATAGCTTTGAAAAACAGTATGCACATCGCGTTTTTGCGGAGGCAGATGGTTGACGCACAGGCCATTAATATAAATTTCACCTGAAGACGGTTGTTCGAAACCGGAGATCATACGCAGCAGCGTGGTTTTTCCGCAGCCTGAAGGACCTAGCAGGGTTAAAAACTCTCCGGGCTGCACGGAAAATGAAATATCATTTAAAATAGCCAGCGAGTTATATGATTTACAAACGTTTTTTATTTCAATTAATGGAATCATATTAGTATATTAGTATATTAGTATTAGTAGGTAATAATTGGCTGGACGGGGGTAAGACTACAAACATCAGAAACCCCACCATTGTTACAGATAACCAAGCCTTGTGGATCAGTCTTGAAAACACCACCTTTCCATAAACAGCAGCCTCTCAGTTCCTGTAGATTCATCACGGCATGACGTGTGCAATAACAGGCAGAATACTCACCGTTTTTACATACCAAACGTCCTGCAGAAGAATCGCAGTATTGAACTCCGCCCATGCTGCCGCAGCAATTGTCGCAATTATTGCCGCAATCAGCATATACGGCAGTACAAGACATACAAAACAGCATGAGGCTCGCGAGAAATGTGGACAAACATTGAGAAAGAACTTCGCACAGCCAACCCCTCATCCGCCCTTTGGGCACCTTCTCCCCATGTCTGGGGAGAAGGGAATAAGGAAAGAAGCTCTTTATGAAGGCTAAACGATATATTGAATGCATGATTTCATCTCATTAAACTATATTAAGAAGCATAGCACATATAATGACTAATCGCTGATTCAATCTATAGGTAATGCTTCAGCCAATGCCAACTCCACCTGCACTTCATGATTCTCCAATTCAACCGATTCAATTTTTTGAAACCGTTGGGATATTTTTTTCGCCGAGGTATTCACTTCATTCACATCCTGATGCGCCAAATCCATGTGTCTGGTCAATTTATCCATGCGTTTTTCAAAACGTTGAAAATCATCCGCTAGGGCGTGCAAATGCTTTTGAATGATATGCACCTGTTTACGGGTTGCATCATCTTTTAGTACGGCACGGGCTGTAGTGAGGACAGCCATTAATGTGCTGGGCGATACCAACCATACTTTGAGGCGCTGTGACATGGCGATGACTTCAGGATAATTTGAATGAACCTCGGCAAAGATGGCTTCCGCCGGAATAAACATGACGGCACCGTCGGTTGTTTCATTGGGAATAATATATTTTTCGGCAATGTCTTTGATGTGTTTTTGTAAATCCTGTCGAAATTGTTGTTGGAGGGATTTTCTTTCGACAGACGATGGATTTGTATTCATCAGTTTTTGATAGGTTTCCAGCGGAAACTTTGCATCAATCACCACGTTGCCCGTGGGTTCTGGTAAAAACAAAATACAATCGGCACGTTTTTTATTGCTGAGCGTGTATTGCATGCTGTAATGACTGGCGGGGATCATGTTGGCGATTAGGGCTGCCAATTGCACCTCGCCAAAAGCACCACGGGCACGTTTATCAACCAGAATATCTTGCAGGCTAACAACATGACTGGATAATTCCGTAATTTTCTTTTGTGCTTCATCAATGATGGTCAAACGCTTCACCACGTCAATAAATGTGGAAGAGGTTTTTTCAAATCCTTCGGTCAGTCGATGATTGACCTGCTGAGTCAAGCTGTGCAAATGAGTCCGTATTTCCTCAGTTAAAGATTGCAAATGAGACGTGAGGGCGGTTGCATGCTGTTGAAAGCTATGCCCGATTTGCTCACGCACATCATTCATTTGTCGCTGCACGGTCTCTGATATCAACTGCTGGCTGCTTAAATGGCCCTGAGTAATTTTTTCATGGATGCCCTGTTGTCCGGATTGAAACAGGTGTTGTAATTCAATATGCACATGATGCAGTTGTGTGCTCAATGCCTGTTGTAATTTTTCATGGTACAGCTCGGCTTGGACACGATGATGGTTTTGGCGGCGTAACAGCCAGAGCAGAAGTAGAGTTTGCAAGGCAGCTACGCCGCCTGCGATCATGAGCAATATGGGTAAATCGGGCATGTTTAATCTGATAAGTTTGAGAATGAGGATAGTAGTATATAGTAACGATAGCCCTGTTTGCGAATTAAGACCTGGTAGTCGAAATTTGTAAAGTGCAAGTCATGTACTAAAATAAACCAGTATATCAACAGACGCGCGCCCTTTACTTTACTTTAATTTTGCAACTTCCTTTATGCGTTCAATCGACAACTTCATAACAAACGCTACTTGGTCCTCTGGCATGCCAGTAGACAGTAAATTTTTGATTATTTTTACTTGCTCCTCGCTCCGTCCTTCTTCCAATGCATCTTTACGTACGGTGCTTTCCACGCGTACAGCGTCCCAATAACGATCATAAGCTTCAAGCTCGACTGGTGTGTACGCTGCTTCTTGAGCAAGCTCCATGGCTTTTACTAAAGAGGGATTTTCACTAAATTCTTTGGGCACATCGGTCAGCTGCTCATTCACTTCCTGTAAAAAGCGTAACCATAAAACGCCCACTTTTTTATCCTGCCAGGTAGCAGGCTTGAATTTGGGAAGCTCAAGAAATACCAATTCTAATCCATCCAAGATTTTGTTATGGTTTTTGACATTGATGGTTTTGTAATGATGGAACCATTCGTCGGATTCTTTATCAAAAACAGCATTAATAATGCCTAATCCATAAACAGGACATAAGCTTTGGTAATCTTCACCGGCCATTAACTGCTGCACATATGCTCGAGACGCACCAAACAAAAGACGCTTGGTAAAACTGTCACTCCACTGCATTTGCATTTCAACGATAAAAATGCGCCCGTTTTTGTCTTTGCATTTAACATCCACAATGGTATTTTTCATGGTTGGAATTCGCGGGCTTTGTTCTGGCGTTAAATATTCCAGTGTTTCAATAGGTTCTGGCAGGGGCAGGACGCTATTAAGAAAGCTTTTGATCAGGTCAACGTTATTGCCAAAGATTTTTTTGAAAACAACATCCGTTTTTGGATCTAAAAATCGAGAGGGCTTGAGCATGCTATAACCTGATTATTTCTTGTGAATGGCGTAAGTATATCATGATGCTTTGATTCAAGCATTAATCTCATCTTGGCCCCCAGGGCTACCGCACGTGTGCTTAAATACCAAGCAACAACCAATTGATTTACAAAAATAACTGCTAACCCACTCGGGCAAGGGCACGCTCACGGGCGCGGGCACGTGAGCGTGCCCCTGCCCGAGTAGTTTCTAAAAAAATCACAAAAATATTAATCAGAATTAACCGTATTAAAGACTACATATTTGGGCATAATTCGCTCCGCACAGATTCACCGAGTTATGCTTAATTGTAGTACATTCCGACAGGGATGCTACCCGGCTTTTATTTTAAATTGTCTCTCTAAATTCAATTCATCACTCAAATAAAGCATCCATTTTAATTTGCCCATCTACAACCTCCAAGTAGTGTTGATCCATCTTCACCCCATATGTGGTGATCATTGTCATAAACAAGGTTTTTTTGGTGCCGGTTTTTTCTTTAAAACAACTTTTCTTTCTTCTAAGCACTTGGGCATAAGCTTTGCTAATCAGAAACTCATCATCATAGAACTTAATTTCACACAAATTTATACATTTATCGGCTCTATCAATAACCAAATCGATTTGAACACCTTCATCAGGATCAGCTTTTAACGGTAAATGACGCCACCCAGACTTAGCCTCAGCAACTACCGTTATTTCCAATGCTCGCAAAATATCACGATAATGTAAAAAACAAAGGTTTTCAAATGCATATCCAGCCCAAGTATTGTAGCTTGCAGAGCCTTTTTTTCTCATCCAAAAATGCTCACTAAACTCTCCTTTCCCTTCTACCCACTTCAAATAAAACAGTGTAAATCCATCGATTAATCGATATCGCGCATCTTTTTTATTTTTCCCAAAATCATGAACTCTGTGCACAAAACCACAGTTTTCAAGCTCTTCCAGTACAAGAACTGCCCCTCCACCAGGACTCATATTTTTAACTTTATTGAAAATATCCGTTTGAGTCAGCCCCTGTCTCGTTTGTGCCAAAAGTTTTATTACATCAATGTGTTTTTGCGGATTGTTATATAGTGAATCAAATAAATTACGGAACTCTGAAAGCAAGGGAGCTTGATTTGCAAAAAATAAATCTGATATAACTTGAGAAGAAGATTTACCTTTAGAAACTAAATTCAAATAATAAGCCACCCCTCCCAATGCCATATAAAGATCAATTATCTGCTTCTGCTCTAAATGCACACCAAGAGCATCCAAATACTGCTTGGTTTGCTTTAAGGTAAATGGCATCAAATTAACCGGGGACTGAGTAAGCCTGTTATGTAACCCGCCTTTATTCGAAATTATTTTCTTTATCATCCATTCTGCGGCTGATCCGCAAATCACAAGGATAATATTTTCTCGTGACGACATATATCTATTCCAAAAAAGATCTAGCGCCTCCAAAAATCCGGATTTCCTGGAAGCTAGCCATGGCAATTCATCAAAGAAAATAATCATTTTTTTGGATTCATCTGTTTTTTCAATTTCCATACGTAAAATATTGAGTGCGTCATCCCAATCTTTAGGAGGAGGTATACGGTCTCCTCTTAAAAAAGTATCCGAATATACAGTAGAAAAATTTTTAAGTTGTGAAGATTTTGTAGCATCTTTGATACCTGTAAGCTCAAAATATATGCCTTTATCTTTGAAAAACTCTCGAATTAAGTAAGTTTTACCTACTCTTCTTCTTCCATAGATTGCAAGAAACTCTGGTTTTTTGCTTTCGAAAACATTGTTTAAAAATCCAACTTCCTTTTCTCTTCCAACTATAGCCATTTGATTCCTTTTATCGTTTTCTACTCGTTAAAAATTGTAGATATCTCGCAGAAAGTGTCAAAAATACATGGATTATGCGGAGTATATCCATATATATAGCATAATCAAATAAATAATGGTAGTTTATGCGGAATATAGTCTCATACAGTTCGAGCACATCTTGCCATCGTGGTGGGCATGCTACGTATGTTCATACCCTACTCAAACTTCCTACGCGCTCAGACCCCATTTATTGGGACAAGTTGCATGAGTCTTTTTTCATGCAGCTTGTCCCAACTCCAAAGATAGCGCTATAATTGCAAAATTTTGCAAGTAATAAAAGGCTATTCATGAATACTTCCCTGTATGAAATTGCTGCCCTGGTTCAGGGCGTTGTAGTAGGCGATGAGAAACGCATGGTTTCTGCTCTGTCTCCGATTGATAATGTTATGGACAACGCGCTGATCTTTGCTGAAGGTGCGGACAATTTGAAATTGGCAGAAGCCTCCAATGCCGCTGCGATTTTAGTTGCAAACGACGTCATGCGTGTAGACAAACCTATTATTCAGGTTGCTAATCCGTTTAAAGCCTTTATTCAACTGTTACGCCATTTTTATCCTGAACACAAACCTACTATGGGTATTCATCCAACCGCGGTCATTGCTGATGATGTAATCTTAGGTAAAAATCTCTCGATTGCCGCTTTTGTGGTTATCGAATCAGGTAGCAAAATTGGCGACAATTGCGTGATTAAAAGCCATGTACATATCGGTCACCATGTCACGGTTGGTGAGAATACGACCATTCATCCGCATGTTACTGTATATAACAACTCTATCATTGGTTCGCGAGTTAGTATTCATGCCTCAACAGTCATTGGCTCGGATGGCTTTGGCTATACATTCGAAAATGGCAAGCATGTCAAAGTGCCCCATGTTGGTCATGTCATTATCGAAGATGATGTGGAGATTGGTGCAAATTCCGTGATTGACCGTGCAACATTGGGTGCCACAGTGATTGGTGAAGGCACAAAAATTGATAACTTGGTACAAATTGCCCATTCAGTAAGACTGGGCAAACATAACATTCTGTGTGCCTTCACGGGCATTGCTGGCAGCACGACCAGTGGGAATCACGTGATTTTTGCAGCCAACGTGGGCGTCAGCGATCATGTCCGCATTGATGATGGTGTCATCCTGGGTGCACGTGCTGGTGTCCCATCCAAAAAGCATTTAAAACAAGGTAACATCTATCTGGGCAGCCCTGCACGTCCCAAAGATAAGGCAATAGAACAGGAGCTGGCAACAACGCGCATCCCATTCATGCGGAAAAACATCCGTGCTTTGAGCGAAAAAGTGGCTCTATTAACCAAAAGGCTAGCGCAGCTTGAAAACGATAAGAGCAAGGCATGACCAAGCCACTGATTCTGGTTGATGGGTCATCGTATTTTTTCCGTGCCTTTCACGCATTGCCACCCCTGACAAACTCCAAAGGACAGCCCACCGGCGCTATCTATGGCGTTGCCAATATGATTAAGCGCCTGGCTAAAGATTACGAATCAACACAAATTGCCGTGGTGTTTGATGCCAAAGGCAAAACCTTTCGTGATGAATGGTACCCAGCCTACAAAGCTCACCGTCCTCCCATGCCCGTTGAATTAAGCAGTCAGTTTCAGCCCCTTCTCAATGTATTGGGTGCAATGGGTTACCCTCTGCTGATCATCGACGGCGTAGAAGCGGATGATGTCATTGGCACCCTCGCGCGCCAAGCAACAGAAGCCGGCCTTCCCGTTGTCATTTCAACCGGTGACAAGGACATGGCTCAACTGGTCAATGAGCATGTGACCCTCGTCAATACCATGAGTCGCGAAAAACTGGATATTGCAGGTGTTGAGGGAAAATTTGGAGTCAAACCTGAACAAATCATTGATTATTTAACCTTGGTAGGTGACACAAGCGACAACGTGCCAGGAATTAACAAATGCGGCCCTAAAACAGCCGTTAAATGGTTAGCTCACTATCACACGCTGGATAATTTGCTAGCGGATGCTGATAGTATTCCAGGCAAAATTGGCGAACACTTGCGTGCAGGGATACCCCACTTGCCATTATCCAAAAAGCTGGTCACGATTAAAACCGATGTTGAATTGCCCGTTTCATTTATCGAGCTGGCCCAACTGCCTGAAAATCGTGAACAATTGACGGAATTATGCCGGGAATATGAATTTAAAAACTGGCTTAAAGATCTGCTAAATCAACCGGAGCTTCGTACAGACAACCCCTCATCCGCCCTTCGGGCACCTTCTCCCCATGCTTGGGGAGAAGGGAATATGGCTTATGAAGTCATTACCGAAAAGGCCGAATTTGAACGATGGCTTGAACACTTGCAGGCCTGCTCATTATTTTGTGTCGACACTGAAACAACCAGCCTAGATGCAATGTGCGCCGAAATTGTCGGCATTTCACTAGCCATTGAGCCAAGCCATCCTGCATACATCCCCCTAACACACGATGATGGCAGCACACAACTCTCACGAGACTATGTATTAACCGCTCTCAAACCGATATTGGAAAACCCGAATATTGGCAAAGTGGGTCAAAATCTGAAATATGATTACAACGTGCTTAAAAATCACGGCATCACGCTGCAAGGGATCCAGTTCGATACCATGCTGGAATCGTATTTGCTCAATAGTACCGCCACCCGCCATAACATGGATGCGCTAGCGTTAAAATATTTGGGCCATAAAACCATCAGTTATAAAGATGTAGCCGGAACAGGTGCAAAACAATTGCGTTTTGATCAGATCCCGGTCGACAAAGCAGCACCTTATGCGGCTGAAGATGCCGAAGTAACACTTAAACTTCATCAGCTTCTATATCCCCTGCTGGAAGAACCCTTGAGAGGCGTATTGCACGACATCGAAATGCCTCTACTCGTAGTGCTTGCTGAAATCGAACGACATGGGGTGTTAATTGACGAGGCGTTACTGCAGAAGCATGGTATACGCTTGAAGGCTCGTATTGTCGAACTCGAAAACGAGGCGTATCTTTTAGCAGGGAAACCCTTTAATCTGAACTCACCCAAACAGCTGCTGGATATTCTTTTCACAGAACAACAATTGCCTGTGTTGGCCAAAACTCCCAAAGGACAACCATCAACAGCCGAGTCTGTGTTGCAAGAGCTGGCATTTGATTATCGGTTGCCTGCTGTAATTTTAGAGTACCGTGGTTTAACAAAACTGGTTTCAACGTATATTGATGCTCTGCCCAAATGCATCAATCCCAACACGCAGCGCGTACATACCTCGTATAATCAGGCTGTAGCTGCGACAGGCAGGTTGTCTTCCAGTGAACCCAATCTACAAAACATCCCGGTACGCAGTGAGGAAGGTCGTTTAATCCGACGCGCATTCGTCGCACCTCCCGGGCATGTCTTGCTCACTGCAGATTATTCGCAAATTGAATTACGTATCATGGCGCATTTATCACAAGATGCCAATTTGCTCAAAGCCTTTGCCAATGGCTGGGATATCCATGCAGCAACCGCCAGCGAAATTTTTTCAGTGGATTTAGCGGATGTGAGCAAAGAGCAGCGACGGCGATCAAAAGCCGTCAATTTCGGCCTGATTTACGGCATGTCAGCATTTGGCCTGGCAAAACAACTGGGTGTGGAAAGAAAGGATGCACAACTGTACATCGACCTCTATTTTCAGCGCTACCCAGGTGTACTGGACTATATGGAGCGCACACGCAAACAGGCACATCAGCAAGGGTATGTAGAAACGCTGTTTGGTCGCCGGCTGTATTTACCTGAAATCAACGCCAGTAACATGATGCGGCAAAAAGCTGCAGAACGCACCGCCATCAATGCTCCCATGCAAGGCACAGCAGCGGATATTATTAAAAAATCCATGCTAGCTGTAGCCAGTTGGCAACGTGCACAAGCCCGTCCTGAAGCACGCGTAATCATGCAAGTGCATGATGAACTGGTGTTTGAAGTCCATGATGATGCAATTGAGTCCGCTCAAGAAACCATTCGTAGACTGATGGAGCATACTGTGACGTTGTCTGTGCCGCTGTTGGTATCGATAGGTATTGGCCAAAACTGGGATGAGGCACATTGAGAGAACATTGCCCATTAACACTGTAATAACTTGAGTCCACCGTTGTGTAATTAACACTTCCATCTTTCATGTACTACAATAAAAGCGTTAGGTATATTTTATTGTCATACAAACGGAGGATAAAACATGACGGACAACAATGAATCATACTCATCCGGCTCAACAGATCTTCGCAGCCCAGCTCAAAAACAACATGATCTTAAAATTAAAAAAAAGGCCGCATTCCGAATAAAATGCAGACGGCAAAGGCACCATGATCAAATTAAAAGACGCAAGCATGCCAATTTAATATACCTTCTCAAAATAAACACAACCACGCGCCTCCAAGATAGCAGAGCTACATATAAAACCAATATACATAGCCTATTTTATGCAAAAGCAACACGAGATGCTGAATTGGTGGCGATTAAGGCACTAATGCCTCGTCAACATTAAACCTGGAAAAAGCAGTTGAACCGCTGAGTTGAATAATCGTTGTAAGACTCATAATTGACTCAAATAAACTCTAACGCTACAATTGTTTTAATTGAGACCTTTTAACAAATATTTCTCTTTAAATGCTCTAAAAGGATATGTTATGGATTCAGTACTGACACTGCAAAATTTAGAATTCATTTTGGGCGAGAATTTAAAAGCGCTTCGCTTGCAAAAAAATATTGATCGGCAAACACTCTGTAATCAAGCGGGAGTTAGTTTGACAGCCCTTCGACATATTGAAGGTGGAGAAGGGGCCACAATTAAAACACTGATTCGTGTTATCAGAGCTCTCGACAGGGAAAGTTGGCTAACCAGTATTGCGCCGCAGGTGAGTATTAATCCCCTTCACATGGTTCGTGAAAAACGGGTGCGGCAACGTGCTAGCAGGAGAAAAAATGGATCAAAAGAAAAAAGTTGACCCTTATAAAATAGTGAGAAAAATAGATGTCTTTCTATGGGATAAGTTTGTCGGAGCGGTTGCGCTAGATCCTAAGCTGGATTATTACGTGTTTGCATATGACAAATCGTTTGGTAAAAGCGGCATTGAGATTTCTCCGTTACATATGCCTCTTAATGATCGAGAGGAGCCGTTTGTTTTTACAGATTTACCCATCGCCACTTATAAGTGAGTGCAAATGTCAACAGACCTTGGTAGTCTATATTACTTACTATAAATAATTAAGGCTCCTTCGTCATGTCTGCACCAAAACCACCCCATCGAACTATTTGCTCGACCGATAAAGATCCTGTATGGCATGCTCAGTTAGCGATATTGGCAGCACTTATTTTACAACTGACTCTACCTGATATCTTTATTCCTGGGCCTCGTATTTTGCTACCTTGTTTAGAAGGACTGCTTATGTTGTCGCTCTTTTTCACGACGAAGAAACATGTATTCACGAACACTCCCCTCAGGAAGATGAATGCGGTAGTCTTGATTATTCTCATGGGCATCGCAAATGTCTATGCATTGCAGCAACTTGCCCATGCACTTCTAAAGGGTGGAAGCATTCAAAATGGTCACGGTCTTATCATCGCCGCTATGAATATATTTCTCACAAACATTATTGTGTTTGGTCTTCTCTACTGGGAATTTGACGCAGGAGGCCCTGGCAAACGGACGATTGACAACGTTAGAAACCGTGACTTTTCTTTTCCGCAAATGCAAAATCCCGAAGTGGCACCAATCGGCTGGCTGCCCAGTTTCATTGATTATCTGTATGTTTCACTAACCAATGCGACTGCTTTTAGTCCAACCGACACCATGCCTTTAACGCGTATCGCTAAAATATTAATGAGTATCCAGTCGCTTACCTCCCTAACCGCTGTCGCCCTTGTTGTATCTCGAGCCGTGAATATACTCCAGTAAATATAGAGTGAACGACACTAGAAATGACTACCGTATTTTTTACGTGTTTAACTCTTAACTAAAATTGCTATCATTTCATAATTTATGAAGTCAATGCGCGGGCGCCTTAAAAATCGCTCATTTTTTAATTGTTGGAGACGCAGAACTATACTGGTCATCGTCAGAATTATCATTGAGGAAATCCAGATCCATTCCCAATGGAGAAGCAGAGCCATGCTTGTCACTTTTAGGAGCATCTTTTGCATTGAGAAAATCCACGTCGATCGCAATTGTTGAGGGACTTTTGGTGTTCATATTTCTTTGTTTCATGTCACGAATTACCTCTCGCGTATCGCGCCCTTTAATCTTAGCGTTGCCTGATTGCTCCATTACCACGGGTTGTTTTGATGTTGTAATGGTAATTACAGCGCCTTCTGCTTTCCCAAAAACATCCATTTTGTTACTGAATTCGATATTTGAAACCGGGGCCTTATAAAATTTGGTGGCGTGTTTACGATCAGACTCTGAATACCTTCCTTCATCAATTTTTCGCATTAGCATGCGTAAACCCTGTCCTCTGCCTCCAATGTAAAGAGGAATATCAGCCCATAATTTTGCTTCTGATAGCTTATTGCTACTCACCGTAGAGATATACCCTTTTCTCTCTTCAAGCGTTGAAACTTGCTGCAGGAAGCTCTCTTTAAATCCTCCACCTTTTTTATGAAAACAGGAAATTGTCAGGTTATCGGGATTGGTATGATCATCAATGGTTATTTGCAAGGTAGCCTTTAGTGTATTTATTGGTCTCGCACTTTTAGAAGATTCTAAATACTTTTTAATCGTATCATCTACTGCATTACTCAGAATTTCCACAAAACTATCGTCCAAAGCCTCATATACTGACGATTTCTTCAGTGCCTCATTGTAATTGAGTCGTTCATCTATTACTTTAGCCACTGATCGGAGCCTCGTTAATTTTTCAGTATCCATTGCCAGATCAAACACAGCAGCCAAACTGCCACCCGTTAAGGGCGACAAACTATCCATCAGCCCATTTCTTAAATCCTCATATGTGGCTTTGTAGAAAAGCTCTTGCTTTGAATTTGTAGAACCTTTCTGATTATCTAGCACATTCTTGTAATTTTTATATGCCATGATGTATGGCGCCAATTCGATTGACAACTCAACAACCTGCTCGGAATGAATCCTCTTTCTTGAAACTCCTGATTCAATAGGCATGTATATCTCCGTTATTAACAGATGCATACATAACCTATAGCACACTTATTATAAATTGCACGAATAGAACAAAAAATATATCATATTATAGGAACTGCGAACATGGTAACTAAATTCAAACAACGGCCAATAAAATGGCCGATAAATAATGCCCCTCAGGAAAAGATGTTAATACGGGATGACAACTTGCAGGCCCAAACATCCCAAGAACTCGCACCGTCTTACCAACCACCGAGGCCTGCGAACTCACCAACTCCGCAAAATCTTGCTGAGACAAGGCCGAAGAACAATTACACGTCATCAGTAACGTGCCGGTGCGCATGGATTTAAAAATTTCACGATGTAAAAAACGGTAATAATTCTTGGCTTTCTCCAAATGCTTTTGAGATGGAACCAGTTTAGGTGGATCCAATATAATCAGATCATAATCACCGGCGTGGTTTAAATAATCACGTGCATCCGCTTTAACGAAAGAAATATCTGTCAGGCCATTTAATGCTGCATTTTGATTTGCCAAAGCAATGGCCTGTTCAGAGCTATCTACCGCTGTAACGGCAGCTGCGCCGGCTTTTGCAGCATGTAATGCAAAACCACCCGTATATGTATACAAATCCAAAACGCGTTTACCTGAGGCCAAAGCCGCGATACGTTGATGATTATCACGTTGATCTAAAAAAAGCCCTGTCTTTTGAATGGCCGAAAAATCAAGCTGATACTGAATTCCCACTTCCAGAACACGACCGGTTCGCGCTTCATTGGTTGGCTCTAAAACCTCTAGCCAACCATCCTGCGCCAATGGTTTTGTTTGGGGTAACCATATCACTTCATCATTTGGCAACATATCCCGCAAACAGGCGCGAATAACCTGTTGATATTTTTCTACCCAAAATGCCGAGCTGGCCACAACACAAATATGATCAAACCGATCAATGGTTAAACCCGACAACCCATCGGCTTCACTATTAAACAAACGATACGCATTAGTTAATGAATTAGGTAAACCAAGCGCTTGACGAATACACAAGGCTTGACGCAATCGATAAGCCACAATACTGTCTATTGAAGCAGAATCAATCAATTCCAGCGCCCGAGCCAACACCCTCACCCGATACAACGAGTGCTCGTTATAAACTCCTGTGCCTACGAGTTTACCGTCAGCACACATTACGTTAACCAGATCTCCCGTAACCAAAGCACCAGTATGTCGAGTGATTGCTTTGGGGAAAATCCAAGGGTGTCCCCGAAGCACGGTTTTTAATTTTGAAGGGTGTAAATAGATTGCGGGTCTCATTGAAATTATCCTGAATATTTATAGTCTGTGCAAAAATTGGATCATACCATATATTAGAGATCTTGCTTAGTGGATCCTTCTCCCTTTGGGAGAAGGTGCCCGACAGGGCGGATGAGGGAGTTTAAAACAAATAATACTGAATTCTTGAATCGATCTGGTTACAATGTATTACGATTTTGGAATAATGAGGTTTTGTTACCATTTGATGCCGTGATGGATCAAATATACAAACATCTCCGTTGTGTTGTTTAATACACCCTCATCCGCCCTGTCGGGCACCTTCTCCCAAAGGGAGAAGGATCCACTAGCAAGATCTCAGTTGTGCTGAATAGTTACATTTAATATTGATGCAATACTAACAGCACTGAGTGTTGATTTCTTTAGGGGAATTGTTATGAAACGAAAAAATGTAACTTTATTTTGTCTCGCCCCCTTAGGAACCGTACACCCTCACCCCGCTCTTTCCGGCCACAATAACTGTATCAGCCAATCTTGAACCGAAAATTCCATTCTCAACTACACCAGGAATAGTATTGATGGTGTCTTCCAATGTCTTGGGCAAGCAGCCGAGTGATATGTTGTAGACATCAATAATAATGTTGCCATTGTCGGTTATAAAACCGTCGCGATAGGCAGGGTCGCCTCCTAACTTAACCAATTCACGAGCCACGTAACTTCTTGCCATTGGAATGACTTCAATGGCTATGGGAAACGCTCCAAGGTGTTGAACCACTTTTGTTTCATCAACAATACAAATAAATTGTTTTGCTACTGAAGCAATGATTTTTTCACGTGTCAGCGCACCACCGCCCCCCTTAATCAGCTCGCATCGGGCATTAACTTCGTCAGCACCGTCAATATACACAGCCAAATCGTCTGCAACATTTAAATCGATAACCGGGATACCCACAGCGCGCAATCGCGCCTCCGTGGCATTAGAGCTGGCCACACACGCATCAATCCGATGGCGTATTTTTGCCAGTTCGTCGATAAAATAATTCACTGTGGAACCTGTTCCTACACCGATGATCATGTTATCGCCAATATAGGCCAAGGCTTCGAGAGCTGCGTTTGCTTTTAAGTTGTCCATGATTATAACCAATACACAAAGATAAACAGAAACAACCAAACCACGTCAACAAAGTGCCAATACCAAGCCACACCTTCGAAGGCAAAATGTCGTTCTGGTGTGAAATGTCCTAATAAAGACCGCACGAGAATCACGATTAACATGATGGTACCAATGGTCACATGCAAGCCGTGAAAGCCAGTCAACATGAAAAATGTTGTGCCATATATTCCGGCATCCAGAGTTAAATTCAGCTCGGTGTACGCTTCATGGTATTCATATGCCTGTAAACTAAGGAACAGTACGCCCAGTGCTATGGTCAGGAATAATCCCACTTCCAATTGACGGCGTTTGTTAAACTTTAAAGCCCAGTGCGCCCACGTAATCGTGACGCCGGATGTCAACAGGATAACTGTGTTGATTGCGGCTAGACCCCATGCCCCCATAGCCTCATAGGCTCCGACAAACGTTTGATTATTGGGGTTGCTGAGCATTGGCCACATGGCTTTAACGTCAGGCCATAAAGTAATATGAGTGATCGGATGTATCTCCCCACTCATTAGCGGTAAGGTCCAAAATCTGGAGAAAAACAGGGCCCCAAAAAATGCCCCGAAAAAACATACTTCAGAAAAAATGAACCAGCACATTCCCCAGCGAAATGAACGATCAACCTGGAGATTATAAATGCCCTTTTGATTTTCATAAATAACCTGTCCGAACCAGCCAAACATCATGAATATCAAAATAGCCAAGCCCAGTGTAAAAAAGTAAGGTCCATACCAGTCGCTGTGTAGCCAAGACGCTGCGCCCACCAGCGTGGTGGTTAAGCCAATCGAGCCAACTAAAGGCCAGTGACTGGGTTTGGGGACATAATATGTGCCGTGTGCTCCCATGTAGCTCTCCTGATTATGGTTTCGTGACTCTGTCACTCACATCAAATAATGTATAAGCCAATGTGATAGTGCTTACATTGGCGGGTAAGTTCGCATCCAAATGAAACAACAAGGGCATGTCCATTGCCTCATGAGCATTTAGCGTTTGTTGCGTAAAACAAAAACACTCGGTTTTTTTTAAATATTTTGCTGCAATGCCAGGCGTTACACTGGGAATGGCCTGAACGGTCATGCGATGACCGGTTTTATTCTCCGCGTAAAATGCCAATTGCGCAATTTCACCAGGATGGACAGCCAGTTTGCGTGTTTTGGGATAAAATGCCCAAGGTACACCGCTATTATTGGTTGCAACAAACTCAACCACCACAGTACGGTCATGCACTATCTTTACCGTCGCGGCATTATAGGCTATCGACTCAGTGTTGGTTTTTCCATTAATGCCCAAGGATTTGCATAAGCTATTGTAAATTGGAACCAGTGCAAAACCGAAGGCAAACATTCCCAATACCATGGCCGCCAGTAGCGCAACTAATTTTACGTGTTTTTTTACAGCCATTTATATTGATATCCACATGTCTTAATTAATAACCGGAGGTGTAGTGAAGCTATGGTATGGAGGTGGAGAGGATAATGTCCACTCCAAACCATGCGAGCCCTCCCAAACCCGGCCATCAACTTTTTTGCCGTGACCTATGGTCCGAATAACGTTATATAGGAACAATAATTGCGAAAGACCAAATATAAACGCACCAATCGATGAAATCACATTGAAGTTGGTGAACTGCAATGCGTAATCAGGGATACGGCGCGGCATACCAGCCAGGCCTAAGAAATGCATGGGAAAAAAGGCAATGTTCACTGATATAACCGATAGCCAGAAATGCCATTTACCAAGGCATTCATTGTACATATGACCTGTCCATTTCGGTAACCAGTAATACGTTGCCGCCATTAGTGCGAAAATAACACCCGGTACCAGCACGTAATGGAAGTGGCCGACTACAAAGTAAGTATCCTGATATTGATAATCGGCAGGAACCAATGCCAGCATCAGCCCTGTAAATCCGCCAATCGTAAATAAAAACACGAACGCGATAGCAAATAGCATGGGGGTTTCAAAGGTCATCGATCCCTTAAACATCGTACTAACCCAGTTAAATACCTTTATTCCTGTCGGCACAGAAATCAGCATGGTTGTATACATGAAAAATAGTTCTGCCCCCAGTGGTACACCGGTCGTGAACATATGATGCACCCACACCACAAAGGACAATATGGCGATACTCACCGTTGCATAGACCATAAAATTATAGCCAAACAATGGCTTGCGACTAAATGTTGGTATCACTTCAGAAATAACCCCAAACGCAGGCAACACCAGAACGTACACCTCAGGATGACCGAAAAACCAGAAAATATGCTGGAATAACACGGGGTCACCACCACCGGCTGCTTCAAAAAAACTGGTGCCAAAATGCCTGTCCGCTAGCATCATGGTCACAGCACCTGCCAGTACCGGCATGATCGCAATCAATAAAAAAGCGGTGATCAGCCAAGTCCAGACAAACATCGGCATTTTCATCATGGTCATGCCTGGTGCACGCATGTTGAGGATCGTGGCGATGATGTTTATCGACCCCATGATCGAAGAAAGTCCCATCATATGGATTGAGAAAATCATAAAATCTGTGCTGGGTGGTGCGTATTTAGTCGACAAAGGCGCATACATGGTCCAGCCAAAATTCGGCCCACCACCCGCATGAAACATGGTTGAACCCAATAATACAAAAGCAAAAGGCAATAGCCAAAAACTCCAGTTGTTCAAGCGCGGCAACGCCATGTCGGGCGCGCCAATCATCATGGGTATTTGCCAGTTGGCCATGCCCGTGAAGGCAGGCATCACAACGCCAAACAACATAATCAGACCATGTAACGTGGTCATTTGGTTAAAAAAATTGGGATCAATAAAACGATGGCCTGGCTGGAGTAATTCTGCTCGAATCACCATAGCCATCCCGCCTGCAACGAAAAAACTGAACAAAGCCAAGCATAAATACAATGTGCCGATATCCTTATGGTTGGTAGTAAACAACCAACGCTTGAGAAATCCAATCACGCCTTTTCCCTGATCCGGACCATGATCATCGTGTTCTGTCGTATGTGCTAATACTTGACTCATCGCAAACCTCCAGCTTGAGCTTTTTTAACCATTGTAGGTTGTTGAATATTATCCATACGAACTCTGGCAACGTCCGCAGGCTGAATTTCATCGTCGGTATTATTTCCCCAGGCATTACGCTCATAAGTCGTAATCGCGGCAATATCTTCATCGCTGAGTAGATCTTTGTAGGGCTGCATTGCCGTTCCAGAAACACCGTCCAGAATCATTTGTATATGCCTTGAGATGGGATTTCCTACGGCAATCGAGCTTCCTTTCAACGCTGGAAACATGGGGGGAATACCGGTTCCATCTACCTTGTGACAGGCAGAACAAATCATCTCATATTTCTCTTTACCCAGTTTCATCAACGCTATGCGGGTCATCGGTACTTGGTCAGGAAGAATGGCAGGCGTATTTTTCGAGCCGGCTATTGCGTATTGATCCTTGACTTTAGGTTGGGCAGCTACCCATTGTTTGAATTCATCATCGGTCACAGCTTTGACTACAATCGGCATAAAGCCATGATTGATACCACAGAGCTCTGCACATTGACCACGATAGATTCCAGGCGCCTCAATACGAGCCCATGCTTCATGCATAAATCCAGGTATAGCATCGCGTTTTATCCCCAGCTCAGGAACCCACCAAGAGTGGATTACATCCGATGAAGTAACTAAAAAACGAATTTTTTTATTCACGGGTAAAACCAATGGTTTATCAACCTCCAGCAAATACCATTGTCCTTTGGGTTCCTGATTCTGAATTTGCGCATAGGGTGTTGATAAAATGCTGTAAAAACTAATACCCTGATCAAGGTATTGATATTGCCACTTCCACTGCGATCCCACTACTTTAATGGTTACCTCAGAATCTGCATTGTCCTCCATCTGCATCAAAACCCGCGTTGCAGGCACGGCAAGACCCACCAGAATTAAAAAGGGGATGATTGACCAGATAATTTCCAGCTTAACGTTGTGATGAAATGATGCGGCTTTATACCCTTTGGATTTACGGTGATGAATAATAGAGTAAAACATAATGCCAAATACAATAACACCAATTACTGCACACACATAAATGGCTATCATATGCAAATCATAAATGTCCTTGCTCATGGGTGTAACCCCTTTGAACATGTTCATCTGCCATGGATCCACAGCAGCTAACACTGCTTGTGTAGTCGCCAACGCACAGAGCAGTATTAATATTCTGTAAACGTTTAACCGGTTAAGCATGCCTGTTCCTCATTTCGTTAAATACTGCCTGATTAGGCTCTGTTGACATTGCAACCCACAATGCTGCTACCACAATGAATAATTACCTTCAGTGGTTGACTGACTAATAATATATTTAATAGCCGCGATGATTTCACCTGTACTACAGTGTTTACAGCCGCCATTTGCAAGATGGTTTTTACTTTTGACCGCATGCTCAACGAGAATATCAAAGTTTTGTGCGATCAATGGCTCCCAAGCTTTTTTATCACCTATAACAGGTGCACCTGACTTGCCTTCGCTATGACACGCGCTACAATTTTCATTATAAATATCCTTGCCACTAGACGGGAATTGCTTTACGCCACCTGAAGCAAGATTAATACGCTGAGATCGTGACAACGATTTGTCGAGAATATAATCAACTGAAGCAATCATGTCATTATCAGAACACGTCACGCAGGCGCCTTTTATTGGCATACTATTGTACCCATTGATGGCGTGTCGATAAAGCCCTGTTAAACCACTGGTTTTAAGACGCAAGTACCAGTTAGCACCATTCCCAATACGCGGCGCTGTCATTTCACCATCCTGGTGACAAAGAATACAGGCGCTAATGTAAACCTGTTTTCCACGAGTTAACGTGGGCGGCTGATCTGACCCCGGCAAGCCTACCGCTTCCTGACTGACAACTGTTTTCAAATAAACAGCAATTGCCATACGATCTTCTTCTGTTAAATAACTCAAACTGTTATGGTTTACTTCAGCCATCGGCCCTGCTACTGGGCCTGCTTTATTGAGTAACTCATGTTTCACGAACACATCGGCGACTTCTGCATGAGTTGCAGATTGCAAACCATATTTAGTAATATTGGGTGCCCAATAACCGTCTATGAATGAGCCTGTCAGGTAAAATTCATTTTTAGGCGAACCCAGTGCGGTTAAAGGTGTGTGACACATACTACAATGTCCAAGTCCATCTACAATATATTTTCCACGATTCCACACCGCTGTTTCATTCTGGTTGTCTTCAAACTTATTGTTCGGATAGAAGAATAATAAATTCCAGCCTAATAGTGTGGAGCGAGCACCAGGAACATTAAAAGGAAACGGTAATGAAATATTCTCCTGTTCGACCGGAGGAATACTCATAAAATAGGCGTACAGTGCCCGTGCATCATCATCGGTAGTATTGGCAAAATAAATATAGGGGAAAACCGGGAAATAATTTCGTCCTTTTGGATCCTTGCCTTCTTTTAGTGCGCGAATAAAATCCTCTTCGGTCCAGTTCCCGATCCCGGTTTTTTTATCCGGAGTAATATTTGGGCTATAAAATGTACCAAACGGCGTTGCGATTGACAAACCACCCGCAAAAGCCGGGGTGCCACCTGCTATATTCGTATGACAAGCGATGCAATCACCCATTTTCGCTAGATATTCACCACGCGGAACCAACTTTGCTCGTTCACTATTGGCGGCAGTAGTGGGCGGATATGTTGGATAATACGGGTCGGCTTCGCCGTTAACGGCATAGAGTGGCAGACTACCAATGGCTAATATCGCCGCTAAAAGGCACGTCACCACGGCATTGTTTTTTAACAAAGAGCCCACGCTCCCTCCTTTCAACTGGTCGATCTTAAGCATAATGTGATAAACCCTGCATTTTATACCTCCGACCGTGTAACTTGCAAGGAAATATCCAGCATTCATCAGTGCTGTCGTATTTAATGTTGGTCACTGTTATGATATTTATTATTGAAGACCACATGCTTAAGGACAATCATGATTTATTCAAACATTCTCGAGACCATCGGTCATACCCCTGTGGTAAAAATCAATCGACTCGGCGCAGATCTAGCCTGCGAAGTGTATGTTAAATGCGAATTTTTAAATCCTGGCGGTTCTGTCAAAGATCGAATTGGCTATGAAATGGTGAAAAACGCGGCACGTGATGGGCGCATCAAGCCTGGAGATACTTTAATTGAACCCACTTCTGGCAACACCGGCATTGGAATAGCACTCGCCGGGGCTGTGATGGGCTATAAAGTAATCATCACCATGCCCAACAAAATGAGCCATGAAAAACAGGTGGTTCTTGAGCGTCTGGGTGCTACGATTTTTCGCACACGCACAGAAGCTGCGTCGCATGATCCTGATAGTCATATTTCGCTGGCAAAAAAATTACAGCTAGAAATTCCTGATTCACACATTCTTGACCAATATGCCAATCCAGATAATCCAAATATACATTATAAAAATACTGCACAGGAAATCATTGATGATTTTGGAGATGAGTTAGACATGGTTGTTGCCAGTGTTGGAACAGGTGGTACAATAACCGGTATTGCGAAACGACTGAAAGAGCACAATCCATCCATTAAAATTATTGGTGTCGATCCCATTGGTTCAATTCTGGGCGGTGGCGATGAAGTCAAACCTTACTTGGTTGAGGGGATTGGTTATGATTTTTTTCCAGATGTACTGGATAACAAGTTGATTGATGCCTATGTTAAAATCAATGATAAAGACTCTTTCCTAACTGCGCGACAATTGATTCGCGAAGAAGGATTGCTCGTAGGTGGCTCCAGCGGAGCGGCAATGTGGGGTGCCTTACAAGCCGCAAAATCATTGAAATTCGGACAAAAATGCCTTGTGATTTTACCAGACTCGATTCGCAATTATATGTCTAAATTTGCGAGTGATGAATGGATGAAAGAGCAGGGGTTGATGTAAAGACGTCTGAACTCATATTACCAATGCTAATCGCCCGTGCGATTGCATGCACCAACTTGGTAGTCACATATTCATCGTGACTACCACAAAATAGGGTATTGTTTTCTTTTCCCAAAATGGCTTCAAAGAAAGGCTGTGTACCTAATTCAGTCCCCGGGTAATATTCTTTTTTGCCTGTATTTATTCCCTTGATATAAATATCAAGTAAATCCTCTTTTCCCAAACCACCTTTTTCAACGCCAAGCTGAACCTGCGCTTCCAACGCATGCCGAATCGATTCAAAATTATTTTTAACTAAGCATTCATCATGATCAATACTCGAAAAAAAACTCTGTTTATGCTTGAATGACATGGGAGTCTCCTGACCTGTTGTGCTATATCTATAGTATACTGTAAAAATTACTAACCGCGAGATGTAATTACGAACAATGTGGATTTTATTGATCTTCCTATTCATTTTACTGGCTCTATCCTGTCCTCATTGGTGGCGGCAAATCACTGTCAAACGATGGAAAAATGCGCTGGGGCTGGATAAAGCACAATCAGTTTTTACGCACTTATATGCCAATGTTGACGGATTCTCCTTGTCACGGGAAGCCCGCGGCGAGCATGATGCTTATGACTATGTTTATGGCGAAATTGATTTTATGTCCTTTATTGCCCTGCTGTCCCTTGTAAAACCGGACAGCAAGACCGTGTTTTATGACTTGGGTAGTGGTACGGGCAAAGCGGTGCTGGCTTGTGCGATGGTATTTAACGTTCAGGAAAGCAATGGTATTGAATTGTTTCGCTCATTGCATAATGCAGCCTGCAAGCAGCAACAAGCCCTGTATTCTTTACCAGATTATGTGCCAACCTGTAAAATCATTCATTTTATCCATGGTGACTTTTTACACGTCAGTTTTAATAATGCAACGCTGGTTTATATTAATGCTACAGGTTTTTTTGGAACAACCTGGATTGCACTCAGCGAACGTTTAGCACAAACTACCAGCTGCAACACCGTCATCAGTACCAGTAAGGCCTTAAAATCGCATGCCTTTATAGTAATTAAAATAACCACGGTACAAATGAGCTGGGGTCTAGTCAAGGCATACATTCAACAACGCATAAATATTGATTGACAAATCTTCTCAAGTCTATACTAATGGAATACTATTAATACAATATGAAAATGGGGGCCGGTATGATTAAATCTGAACTTATTGCCAATATTGCTGCAAAAATGACACATCTGTCCGAAGATAAAGTTACTGACAGCATCAACCATATTCTTGGCTTGATGAGTGATTCATTGATCAAGGGCAGGCGCATTGAAATTCGTGACTTTGGAAGCTTTACACTACATTTCAGACCACCACGCAATGCACACAATCCTAAAACAGGTGAACGTGTGGTAACCGTGGCCAAATATAGCCCTCATTTCAAACCTGGGAAAGGATTACGCGATCGTATCAATCAATCGCGTGAACAGTATGCCATTGAGGATGAAGCGGTTTAATGGTAAGGAATGTTCACAAGACCGTTCATGCTGAGGGTGCGCGTCTTTGTGCGCCGTCTCGAAGCATAAGCACAATATTTTTGTCTTGGTGTATGCTTCGAGACGGGGTTATCACCCTCCTCAGCACGAACGGATCGTGCTGAAATTGAGCAAAAACTCCTTCGTCCTACGTACGCGGCAACGTCACCCCAACCTGTCCCTGATATTTTCCACCTCGATCTCGATAAGATACGGCACAAACCTCGCTGGCTTCTAAAAATATCATTTGGGCTACGCCTTCGTTTGCATATATTTTTGCGGGCAATGTGGTGGTGTTGGAAAATTCCAATGTCACATGCCCTTCCCATTCTGGCTCCAGCGGTGTGACATTCACAATAATTCCACAGCGAGCATAGGTTGACTTGCCAAGGCAAATGGTCAACACATCGCGGGGTATCCTGAAGTATTCAACGGTACGTGCCAATGCAAAGGAGTTAGGAGGAATGATGCAAACATCAGACTGCACATCAACAAAACTGTTTTCATCAAACGCTTTTGGATCAACAATTGCAGAATTAATGTTGGTAAAAATTTTAAACTCATTCGAACAGCGCACATCATAGCCATAACTGGATACACCGTAAGAGATAATCCGTGCACCGTCACGCTCGCGCATCTGCCCAGATTGGAATGGCGTAATCATCCCATGCTCCAGTGCCATTTTTTCTATCCATCGATCTGACTTAATTGACATAACCATTCCTTTAGAAAAAGATAATTAGAAATATACACCAATCTGCGCCAACAGTGTATCCGTCGAACCACCTGCGCCAATTGTGTTGACGTTAGCAAAACCGGCTGGGGCAGCACCATTTGCAAATTCTGTGACACCATAATTAATATCATGTCGATACTCTATACTTTCAACGGTATCTTTCCATATCGATAAGTTAAATACCCCGCTAACGCGGTGCTCTGGCAAATTCAATGCCAAGGTATCTTTTGACCATTGATAGGCGGCACCAATTGATGATGGCTTATCAAACATCATAAATGTCATGCCACCTTCCAGCTGCACGGCTTGTGGCTGAGCGCCCTTGCCATTAAAACTTAAATCCTGCTCATGGAACCTGCCTACCGAGGTGACCCACTCCGCTGTTAAGCTGTAGCGATCAAAACCCAAAATGGCATGTATGCCTGCGCCAGCCACTTTATGGACCAGCTCACTACCATTCGCTCGTGAAGAAAAACCAGCAAATGTTGTTCCAGTAGGTGAGCCGGTGTATTGCATGCCACCGGAATCATCCATTGAGCTGATAAGGCTGCCTCCAATCTCACCGGATGTAGTGCCAGTTTTAAATACATAGCCAAGATTCAAACCCCCAACAGCTGAATTCCCCAGAGTTGTGTCGCTCTTATACGCATAAGTGGCGGCAAATGGTCCGAAATCCTGTTGAGATTTATAACCGAGTATAACCGGCCGTGTTTTAGTCCGTGCTACGCGCATGGTTAATGGCGCACTGATCATAGCAGATGAAAATCGACCAAATGGGACGTATAGTTGTCCAGCAGTAAAGTAATAAGGTGATTCATCCAGATCCCCAATATTCACGAATCCCAGATTTAAATTAAATCCTGAGTTTGATACACGAGCACCACCGATTGAGGGAGGTGATTCATCATAGGCCAAGGCAATATATGCTTCTACCTTATCATTAACGGCAGCTGCTGCATCCAGCTCACTGGATCCCAGCGTCCAGTCCCCGGATGAGGCGCCTATCGGATCCCTATTCCAGGAACCAATTGGCTCAGCCTTCCCACTGAGGGCAACAATGGGTGAAGTTGGCCTTGGATACCCCATTCGATCATAAGCTTCATACAAACGACGACGCTGCTCCATCAGCCGGACGTCACGGTTAATACTGGAGATATTAACAATGTAATCGGATCCATCAAATGCAGGTCGAGCACCTAAATACGGTGCCGTAACAACTGGCGTTCCTGCAATATAGGTCACCACATGCCCATCAGCCATTAAAGCGACAGGGTTATATTCTACGGATTCCGGGTGGCCGTTTATAGATTTCACACTAACGAGACTGCTGTGAAGATTGCCATCTTTACGTTTAACAGACGCTTTTGGTGTTTTTTTCCGTTTAACATTGTGGACAACCGATTTTTTAATTGGCTTTTTAACTACAGATTGTTTCACCAGTTTTTTTTGCAAGTGATCCAGCTGCGTCTGAAGTGCGAGTGTTTGCTGTTGTAACAGCTGTATTTCGTGCTGCAATTGGGCATCATCAGCCATGGCTACGTATGAGCTCATGCTAAGCGCCATGATCAGAATAAGGGCTTTATAATTTATCGACATAGATTCCTGCGGGCATAGGGGAACTGAGGGGCGGATTATACAGTGGGGAGACGTTATTGCCTAGGTAAGAGCGGCGCTTTTTTTGGGAATTGTCGGGAATTTGTAGGTTGGGCCTTGGCCCAACAGAGGATTAACTTCACTATTCTGTACTATTATGCGCTGTGCTGTTGGGCCAAGGCCCAACCTACGTTTTCAATAGGACAAAAAAAAGCCCATCACCGAAGTAATGGGCTTTTTCAGTTGGAACGTTACGATAAATTACGCAACGTTACCAAGCCATTTCAGACCAACGAATGGACCTTGCAGACCGAAGTCAGACACGTCACCTTCTACGTTGGAACGAACGTTGAAGTAGTTAACCCACATCCAACCAGCATCCAGAGTCAAATCACCTTGTGCCATAGCATAAGTGTAAGTTGCACCCAGTTTAGCATCCATTACAGGAACAATAGCTGTTCTTGACAGGCTTGTAGAAACTGAATTGGTAAGATTATCAGTATAGCTATCGCTAAATGAACGTGTACCAGCCAAAATTGCAGTTGCACCATTAGCATAAATGCCTAGGCCATTGCCCCAATCATAGCCCAAGTCCATACCTACACGTGGACCAAATCCATTGTATGTATGATGGTAGTCTTGTGCTTGTGTAAATCCAGCCACAGTAACAGGAACAGCAGTACTGGCAAGAGCAAAATTAACATCACTTGCACTGTCAATATTGTTTGTTAGACGAGCATATTGAGCACCGCCATGGAACCGAATGGCTTTGTTACTGTCAAAATCAACGTGTTGACCTAATTCGATGTTAACAGCATCCCATTTAGGATCCAGACTCAAACTTGCACTGTTCACAGTAGTTGTTTCAATACCAAACAGACTAGTAAATGATGTTGCTGGCTGAGCACCAATTGATGCAGAGCTGGAATTGCTGAGATGGTACCAGTTAATATTCAGGTCGTTACCAGTGTTGAAATGATAAGAACCTTCAACTTCAAAACCCCATTTGTAGTTAGGCGCATGGTCAATTACGTTGGCTGTGTCAATAACAGGACTAAAACCACTGTTATCACCAGTTTCAGCTTTCAGATACAGTGCTTTTGCACCAAAATCCCAAGCTGTAGCTTCGCAAGGAATAGTAACATTCACAGCGCTGCAAACAGGACCCATAGAACCAGCAAATACAGCGCTGCTACCAAGAGCAAGCACAGCGACAGCTGTTTTTTTCAAATTTAACATATTTTATCTCCACTTTTTATTATTAAACATCCGTTTTTTTTCATAAAGCCACAACTTGGTGCTGACTTCAGTACGTCATTATCGCTCTAATCCGAAAACGTACTTGATAGGATTATCAATCCTGAATTCCCCGTTGTCAACAACATCGCGATAAATTCATTTTCAATATCTAGCTAGCGTATTCGGCACACAATCCAGATCGTTCTACTATATTTAAGATAAATCGATCAGTTGTCAATGATTTTAAGAAAAAAATGTTATAAAAAGTCTGGTTTGATGATAACTAGTTGATAGTGCTCTATTTAAATGCGTTTATTGCGTGTGTAAAATTGAGACCAAAGCATGTTATCCTTAGCTTTTAATTACAGGAACCTTCAAACGTGCGTACCATATCTATTACACGTCCCGATGATTGGCATGTGCACTTTCGCGACAATGAAGCATTGAAAAATACGGTCCCCGCAACAGCGCGTCACTTCGCTCGCGCATTGGTCATGCCGAACCTTAAACCTGCGTTAACCACCCTCGTCGCTGTGAATGCATATCGACAGCGTATTATTAAAGCCATGGAGAACCATCCGCATTTTATCCCCTACATGACGCTTTATCTTAATGAAACAGTAACCCCGGATGATTTAAACGCCATTGCAACCGATCCATTTATATTAGGTGCGAAACTTTATCCAGCAGGTGCCACGACTAATTCAGAAGAAGGTGCTCACTCCATACGTGCGCTCTATCCATTGCTTGAAGTCATGCAGAAGAATGATCTCGTGTTGCAAATTCATGGAGAAGTGACTTATGGTGATATTTTCGAGCGTGAATCCCTGTTTATAGAGACCTGTTTAATACCCCTGATGCGTGATTTTCCCAAACTGCGCATTGTCCTGGAACATATATCAACCAAGACGGCAGTTGCATTTGTAATGCAAGCTCCGAATACCCTTGCCGCCACGATCACCCCGCATCACTTATTATATAACCGCAATCAGCTACTGGCGGGCGGCATTAGACCCCATTATTATTGCCTGCCCATTTTAAAGCATGAGCATGACCAAATTGCTCTGCAGCAAGCCGTCGTAAGTGGAAATGCCAAGTTTTTTGCAGGAACCGACAGTGCCCCTCATCCAAAAGAGCAAAAAGAAAGTGCTTGTGGTTGTGCTGGCGTATATTCAGCGCCATTTGCTTTGGCAATGTATGCGCAAGTTTTTGATAGTCTCGATGAAATATCAAAGCTTGATGCTTTCATGAGTCAATTTGGTGCGAACTTTTATCAGCTGCCCATTCTGAATGAGCGGATAGAACTGATTAAAGAACCTCAAGTTATCCCACAAACCCAAGCTGTAGGTCACGATTATGTCGTACCCCTAGCCGCTGGCAGCACACTACAATGGAGTATTCGTGAATCCATCTGACTGCATGATCACTAAACAAATCAAACATCGTTTTCGTGGATTTCTACCGGTCGTTGTAGACGTGGAAACAGGTGGCGTTGACCCGCAACAAAGTGCGTTGCTAGAAATGTGCGTTGTATTGATGGACATCAATGAAGAAGGTGCGTTCACCCCAGGAGACAGTTTTTTTGAGCACATTTTGCCATTTGAAAATGCCGAACTGGATCCCAAATCTCTCGCATTCAACCACATTGATCCCTGGCAACCGTTGCGATTTGCACTGGATGAGAAACAGGCATTGGAACGTCTGTTTGCCCCGATTAACAAAGCATTAAAGCAAAGTCGTTGTCAGCGAGCTGTATTGGTTGGGCATAATGCGTGGTTTGATTTATTGTTTGTAAAAGCAGCCGCCAAACGTGCCGGGGTAAAATTACCATTCCATGCATTCACCTGTTTTGATACAGCGACGCTGGCTGGCTTGATGTATGGTCAGACCGTGTTGGCAAAAGCAATGAAAGCTGCAAATATCCCTTTTGATGCAAATGAAGCCCATTCAGCGATTTATGATGCAGAGAAAACGGCAGAGTTGTTTTGCAAGATGATGAATAAATGGAAGGAAATGCATTTGCTGGGAGACTAATGTTGTGGGGTGGTGGTGTAGGGTGGGCAAAGGAGCGGGAACGACGTGCCCACCCTACAACACCACCCTACCGCATCCCGGCGAGTTACAACCTATCGGAATGCTCAGCAAGGTACTCAGCTACGCCTTGTGGGCTGGCTTTCATACCGACTTCACCTTTTTTCCAGCCAGCAGGGCATACTTCGCCGTGTTCGTCAGCAAATTGCACTGCATCAACAAGCCTTAGCAACTCATCAATGTCACGTCCAATCGGCAGATCATTAACCATTTGAGATCGAACAATACCGTCTCTATCGATAATAAACGCTGCACGCAGTGCAACACCAGCTACCGGGTGTTCAACACCGTATGCTTGGCAAATTGAATGCGACATATCTGCGGCCATGGTAAATGTTACTGGACCGATACCACCTTGATTAACTGGTGTATTACGATAGGCATTGTGTGTGAAATGCGAGTCAATTGACACGGAAATAACCTTGACGCCGCGACTGGTAAAATCCGGCATGCGATGATCAAGCGCAATTAACTCAGATGGACACACAAATGTAAAATCAAGTGGGTAGAAAAAAACCACTGCATACTGTTCCTTCGTTTCTTCAGAAAAACTAAATTTACTAACAATTTCACCCGATCCCAATACTGCAGGAACCGTAAAATCAGGGGCTTTGCGCCCAACTAAAACACTCATTTACTCTCTCCTTCTAAAGAACTTCCCTACTTATTCCCTTCTCCCCAGGCATGGGAAGAACGAGCCTGTCCCCGCGAAGGCGGGGATGCCCAAAGGGCGGATGAGGGGTTGTCTGTGCGAAGCTCTTTCGCGATGTTTGCCCACATGGGCCATGCTGCTTTATACAAAATTATACTGCAACTGCTTCTCGCAGCAAATGCTCTAATTCACCCTGCTCATACATCTCGGCAATAATATCAGATCCACCGATTAACTCACCCTTCACATACAACTGCGGAAACGTAGGCCAATCAGCATATTGCGGCAACGTTTGACGAATATCCGGATTTGCCAGAATATCAACGTATGCAAAATCCACACCACAGGCATCAATGCATTGGACTGCGCGTGCAGAAAATCCGCATTGTGGCGCCTTGGGATTGCCCTTCATATATAAAAGAATGGTATTGTCAGTAATTTGTTTCTTGATTTTTTCTATTGTATCCACGTTTGCACCTATTATGGTAAAGCTCAAAGATTCATTATGGCGAAAATCAGACCATATTGCAACTCTGCCGCAATCTTAGATTGTAACTGTTTTTTAACCTGATACACTTAATGCCACTTAATACTTATCAGGAGTTACCCATGACATTCACATTACCACCACTTCCCTTTGCGATGGATGCACTTGCACCACATATCTCCAAAGAAACACTGGAGTACCATTATGGAAAGCACCACCAAGCCTACGTGACTAATTTGAACAAGTTAATTGCTGACAGTGATTTTGCGACCATGACACTTGAAGAGGTTATCAAAAAATCATCTGGAGGGATTTTCAACAATGCAGCTCAAGTCTGGAACCATACATTTTACTGGCATTGCCTGAGCCCCAATGGTGGCGGCGAACCAACTGGAGCATTGGCCGATGCGATTACGCATGCATTCGGTTCATTTGCAGCGTTTCAAGAGCAATTTACTCAGGCAGCCATCACAACGTTCGGATCCGGCTGGGCGTGGTTAGTACAGGATAAACAAGGCCACCTGAAAATAACCAGTACCAGCAATGCCGCCACCCCCATGACTGACGGATTAACCCCGATGATGACCTGCGATGTTTGGGAGCATGCTTATTACATCGATTATCGCAATGCCCGTCCAAACTACATGAACGCATTTTGGGCACTGGTAAACTGGGACTTTGTTGCCAGTAATTTGCGCCAGGAGTAAACATGTCGTTGATTTCCAACTACAACCCCCTACCCGTGACATTTACTCATGGGCAGGGGGTTTGGTTATATGATGAACAAGATCAAGCTTACCTTGATGCCTTCAGCGGAATAGGTGTTTGCGGGTTGGGCCATGCTCACCCAGATGTAACACACACGATTCAGCAGCAAGCAGCTAAACTGGTGCATACATCAAATGCGTTCCACATAAAAGAGCAGCAATTATTAGCGGAAAAACTTACCGCCATGACAGGTATGGAACAAGTGTTTTTCAGCAACTCCGGCGCTGAAGCCAATGAAGCAGCCATTAAACTCTCGCGACTGTATGGACACAAAAAAGGCATTGAAACCCCTTCCATCATTGTTATGGAAGGCGCATTTCATGGCCGCACCATGGCAACACTGACCGCATCAGGCTCGCGCAAAGTCCAGGCAGGTTTTGAGCCACTGGTTCCAGGTTTCATCCGCGCACCATTCAATGATATTGGTGCCATTCGCACCATTGCTGCCAATCGAGATGATGTTGTAGCTGTTATGCTTGAACCTATTCAGAGCGACGGCGGTGTTCTTGTAGCCGATGAGACCTATTTACATGCGGTAGCCGCGCTGTGTGATCAAAACGACTGGTTGTTAATTTTTGATGAAGTTCAAACTGGCAATGGACGCACTGGAAAACTATTTGCATGCATGGACACAGGGATTAAACCCGACATCCTGACCACTGCCAAGGCATTAGGCAACGGGATCCCGATTAGCGCCTGCTTAACAAGAAACCGCGCCTGCAATTTATTTAAACATGGCAACCACGGATCGACCTTTGGCGGCAGTCAGCTGGCCTGTGCTACAGCATTGACGGTATTGAATGTGATTGAACGCGACAAGATCTGTGAAAAGGTCACCCGCAAAGGCATATTGCTCAAAGATAAATTAATCCACGAATTAGGCGATCACCCAAATATACGTGGTATTCGCGGTAAAGGCTTGATGCTAGGCATTGAATTAGATAGACCCGCCCATGACATCAAAGCAATCGGACTGGAAAATGGCCTGTTACTCAATGTTACAGCCGACTCCGTGATCAGGCTTTTGCCTGCGTTGATTATCAGTGAAGATGAAATTGATGAGTTGGTGGTTAGGTTGGTTAAAACGATTCGGGAATTTGTTGAGGTTGGTGTTTTAGCACCATCGCGTTGAAGGTCATCTCTTCTCTGGACTACCTTATAGACACATCTCTGTATAAAAGCCTTCCCATCACTAATCAAGGTGATGGGTGATAATTTAACCTCCTTGAGAATTGACGTTATAACTTGTTTTTTGTTGGTTCGTAATTAAATACTATGATTTATGAGATAAAATAAAAGGCCACTAGCAAATAAAAAAGTATGTATTCTACTAAACGATCGGGCGCTTCTTATTATGCAAAAGGAATTCTGGCACGAAAAATGGCAATCAAATCAGATTGGATTTAATCAACCAAAACCTAATCAATTGTTAACTCAGTATTTCGATACATTAAATTTAAAGCCGGGCAACAAGGTTTTTGTGCCTTTGTTTTGAAAGCTTGGTTTTTTGAAAATTGGCAAGTAAATTATTCAATTTATTCACCAAACCATGTTATTAGGCTTTCTTCTCCCAAATTATCGTATACGTACGACAAAAATCGTGATAAATCAAGCTCAAAATCATCTATTGCTATTTGTTCCTTTTCCATAACAGGAGAATGATGGAAAAATCCTCCCAAATACTGTGTACAAATTGATCAATGGATTTTGACCCTGTGTTTCAATATGACCCCGTGTTTCAACTTATTTTTCTCGGATTAAGAACCGAAATTTCTCGGGTTAAGGTTTGATATTTCTCGGGTTAAGATGTACGCTTAACTGACATTGCTTTGCTTGAGTGTCCTATGTACCATCGATTCATTGAGCCGTTGTTTGTCGAGTTATTAAATGAGTTTCGTATACTCTACCTCACCGGACCTCGGCAGGCGGGTAAAACAACGTTAGTTCGTTCGATAGCAGAACGATTGAATATTACGTACCTTACGTTAGATAACCAAGCTATGTATGCTTCTGCAATGACGGATCCGCATGGATTTATTCGTTCGTTTGCTGGTAAACGAATTATTCTTGATGAATTTCAATATGTTCCTCATCTGATTATGGCAATAAAAGAAGCCTCTGATAATCTGGCACCAGATGAAAAAGGACGGTTTATTTTAACGGGATCTACTGATATTTTTCGTTCGGCTAAAGTGCAGGAGGCGTTGCCGGGGCATATGGCAAGGATGGAGTTGTATCCGTTGTCTGCTGGAGAAATAACTGGGCAACGTAGAAATATGATTGATTATTTAAATGAGGGTATTTTTCAAGCGGTTGAAACACCATTACTTCAACGTGAAGAATTAGCTCGTATTTTGATCGATGGTGGATATCCAGAGATACAACAAAAAAGTCAGCGTGGAAAGCAGGCATGGTTTAAGTCATATGTAGAGGGTCGCTTATTTAAAGACTTTGAAACATTATATGCAGCACGAGGTGATTATCATTCTAAGCTCAAAGCACTTATGTTTTACCTGGCGGGTTTAACAGGAAATTTATTGAAATATGCTAGTGTTTCGAATGATTTGGGTTTGGATGATAAATTAGTAAAATCTTATATTGATATTTTAGAGCTTATGTTTATTATCAAACGAGTACCTGCTTATATGAAAAATAAAGCGAAACGTTTGGCAGTGACCATGCCAAAGTTACATTGCATCGACACAGGTCTCGCTTGTTATTTTTTAGGCCTGAATAATGAGAGTCAATTACTTTCCAGCCCTTATTTTGGTGGATTGCTAGAAACGTTTATTTATATGGAGTTAGTGAAGCAAGCAACATGGTCGGTTACTCTTGTTGAGTTTTATCATTTTCGTGATAAGCAAAAACATGAGGTGGACATTGTTATAGAGCAAGCTGATGGTGGCGTTTGGGGAGTAGAAGTGAAGGCTTCTTCTTCTGTGAAGCTGGAAGATTTCCGAAACTTGATTAGGTTAGCTGAGTTTTTGGGTACTACCTTTGTAGGTGGCGTGGTTTTTTATTCAGGGAAAGATGTCTTACCGTTTAGCCAAAATGGGATTCAGCTCTATGCATTACCGATTGGTTTATTTTTTAAATGATGTTTGTACTATAGAGTAGAGTCGCGTCCTTCGTAAGTTGTTCGCGACCCCCTCGGTCAGTTTGCGAGTGTTATATCGCCAAGTAATTTAATGACCTCATCATCTGTTGTTTGTGAGAAATGTTCATACCATAAACCAACAGCATAAAAATTTATGGGTTGGAGTGGACAAACCAGTCTATCAACCTGTGATTCCATTGCTTCACAGGTTGTTCGCGCCGCAACGGGTACAGCAATAATGATGTTGGCAGGTTTGTGCTTGCGAAGCGCAATAATTGCTGCCTGCATGGTGGCACCTGTTGCAATGCCATCATCAATCAGGATAACCTTTTTACCCAAAAGGTCTGGAAAAGGTCTATCGCCGCGGTATACGTGCTCACGTCTCGCCAATTCATCCTGTTCTGATTGAATAACTACATCGATGGACGATTTTTTCAGGCTGAGTTCACGTATAATGGATTCATTGACAAAAACCGTCCCGCCTGAGGCGATTGCCCCCATGGCGAGCTCTTCGTGCTCCGGGACGCCTAATTTTCTGACGATAAAAACATCAAGAGGAATGGACAGTGCTGTTGCAATTTCATAGGCAACAGGAACCCCGCCACGCGGCAAAGCCAGTGCAATCACATTGGGTTGATTGGCGTACTCCTTAAGCTTTTCTGCCAGAATGCGACCCGCTTGCTGTCTATCAATGAATTTTTCCATGGCGGGTAAATTTTCTTTTATTTCCATGTAATAATTTCCGGTTGTTTGCGGGATACATGCGGTGTTTCAGTATGAGTATAGTTACACAATGTGTTTTATGCCAAAATTTGAGCAACGAATTTGAGCAGCGAATGTGCCGTGAAACTCATTGCAGAAGAATGTCATTTAACGACTCTCGAAGGGCAACCGTTTGATGAGCTGATGCGGCTTTGGGACAAGGCCAAGCTGTTGGTAGGTTAGCCTTGTTTGTATAGCCCGATTAATTCGCTGCTATCCAGTATGTGGTTTTGCATGGCGTTTAGTAAGTCCTGCTTGTTTACGCTGGAATTGACAGTTAATTTTGAATCCAGTGCATATAGTTTGAAAAAGTAGCGATGGGTGCCACTCGGTGGACATGGGCCACCGTAACCCTGCTGATCCCAACTGTTTTTACCGCTAATGGCGCCGGCGGGTATTTGAGTTGCTTCATCAAGATGAGTCAGTGTTGCAGGAATATTAAACAACAACCAATGCACCCACGTACCCATAGGCGCATCGGGATCGTCAACGATTAATACATACGATTGTGTTCCTGCAGGCGCACCACTCCATTTTAGTGCGGGTGATATATTGTCACCATTACACGTATATTGTTTGGGTATCGAGGCATTGTGTATAAATACCGGACTTTCAAGTGACAAGCTCATGGCCATGCTCCTTATGCTAAGCGTACAAAAAATAACAACCAACAACACCACCACCATTCGTTTTGTAGTCATACCTATCTTTCCACATCAATAATTACCGAAACAGCATACCAATGACAATCATACACGCTGCCAGATCACAGTGTCTATGCAAAGCGACTTTTGAGTCAATAGGTGACCCCATAGCTCATATATAAGCTATAGCGATTGATCAATGGATTTGCCCCCCTCGGCCTATGACCCTAAGTTTATATTATGAAGAAGTCCGCACTAATACCAAATCTTTTTTTAAGCCCTAAGATAGCATTTTTTCCTAGCTGTCTTTCACCGTTTAGAAACTTTGATACGTTAGCTTGACTCCCAAAAATATCCGCCAAGTCTTTTTGATAAAGATGGTGTGATTTCATCAAATACTTCACCATGCTAACGTCAGTAATATTTGCACCAATATCAGGGTGATGCTCATCATCATACTGCTCTAAATTTTCACCGATAATTTGCATGGCGAGTGCCAGCGGATGCGTTTCATCATTTCTGACTTCATCCATCAACTGATCAAGAATTTCTTCCAGCCTTGCATACTCTCCACTGTTTTTTGGCCTTTTAAAAACTGAAAGAGGTAAATGAAATTGGTGATTAGTGCGATCATCAACGTAATCAATAGATAAGGCAGTGATAGTCATAATGCACCTCGTTTAAGTTTATCCTGGTTACTACGCTTACTATACTCCGCGCGAGTCCATACAATCCTTATGAAACAATATTGTGTATTGTAATGAACCGCCGTAATTAAACGATAATTATTGCCGCCCACGTTAAAAATCGTATAGTCATATACTGAATCCACACTGTTAAATTCGGTTCGCAGCTCATTTAAGTTCAAAGCATGAGAGTCTTTCATTTTAAAATACCACTCCGTTAGTGGAATCTCTGCCTGTGCATTACCTTGGTAATAATCACGTAGTTTTTTCTTTGAGATAATACGCAAATTAACATCTAATCAACTGGAAGCATATAACATATGCTTATGTCATATGGATATACATGTCAATTCGACATAAATAATATGGCGCATAAGTAATACGAATAGTCCCATAAAAAATTAAAAGGTCTATTGATCAACCCATATATAAGTTATAGAGGTTGATCAATGGATTTGCCCCCTCGACTTAATCGGCTAAATAATTTAATGAGAAGTGGCTGTTAAAATTATCACTATTCAAGCTTGCGAGATGGGGTTTTACATTAACCTCTATGTCTTGATTAAGTAATATCAAAAAAACCATTAGTTTATCAATTGAAAAACCAGCGAGTTGACCTCGACTTAATCTAGATATTTTCGGTTGATCAATATCAAAAAGTTTTGCTGCACCAACCTGTGTAAGATTTCTTGCTTTAATAATCCTATTGATAATCATAGCAAACTTAGTTTTTAATAGATGTTCATCAGCATTATGATAACCTAAATCCTGAAATACATTACCTGATGACCGCGTCATTTTTAATTCATCATGGTCGCTCATAAATCGCCCCTTTTTAAGATTGTTTTTAACTGCTTCAACCTTTTTTCAATCATATTTAAGTCTGCTTTGGGTGTCTTTATGCCTGATTTTGATTTTTTTTGAAATGCATGCAAAACATACAAACAATTATCTAAATTAACAATATAAATCGCCCTGTAAGCATCAGTGTTAAAATTACTAACAATCTCGTAGATACCAGATCCATAGCCTTTAAATAGTTTAGCAGAAAAATCAGTATTGCCCAGTTGCGCACAGTGCAATGCATATCCCACTTCATCCTTTACCTCATCAGGAAAAGCTTTTAAGTCATCATATAGAAACAGATTTGACCCTCTCGGTCTCTATTTTGAACCAATTTCTGGTCCGCTGCTAACTTCAAAGTTTAAACAATGCCTCCATTCCAAGGCGTTTGACTCTGTACAGTACAATTTTTAAAACCGTACCGTACAGAGGTAGTCGACATAAATAGGGCGCAATCAAAAAAATAAAGCGCTTTTCTTTACTTGCTGGTATTGAAAGTATGAAACAAAAAAGACATGATAGCAGGGCAAAGGGATAACGCGTTTAGGATTGGCATTCATGAAATTGATTAGTATCGTCACCGCCTGTTTTAATGAAGAAGAGTGTATCGCAGAGGTATATCGCCAAGTCAAAGTGGTGTTTGATGAGCTGCCACAATACGAGTACGAGCACCTGTTTATTGACAACGGATCCGATGATAAAACCGTGGCCATTTTAAAAGAAATCGCCAAAGAGGATAAACGAGTAAAACTCATTGTGAACACCCGTAATTTTGGTCATATCCGCTCCCCTGTACATGGGTTACTGCAGGCAAAAGGCGATGCGGTGATTTCCATTGTAGCGGATTTGCAAGATCCCCCTTCGATGATCAAAGACTTCTTACGTGAATGGGAAGACGGTTTTAAAGTCGTCGTAGGGGTGAAAGCAGAAACGCAAGAAACGTTTTTGTTGGGCGCGGTAAGGCGATTTTACTATTATCTAGTGACCACCATTGCAAACGTCAAACTCATTAAAAATTTCACGGGTTTTGGCTTGTACGACAAAGTGGTGATGAACGCCGTGCGTGACATCAATGATCCTTACCCGTATTTTCGTGGCTTGATTTGCGAGATTGGCTATCCGGTCAAAACGATTGAATACGTGCAGCCACCAAGAATACGTGGGTTTAGCAAACACAATCTCTATGCGCTGTATGATATGGCTATTCTTGGCATCACAAGCCACTCCAAAGTACCGATTCGTATGGCTATTTTTGCAGGCTTTGGGTTGTCCGTTGTGAGTTTTATGTTGTCTTTCCTATTTTTAGTATTGAAGCTCTTTTATTGGAAAGAGTTCACTCTAGGTGTGGCGCCTATTTTGATAGGCTTGTTTTTCTTTTGTTCTATCTTATTGTTTTTTATTGGCATGCTGGGGGAGTACGTCGCAGCGATTCATACGCAAGTGCAAAGGCGGCCGTTGGTTTTTGAGAAAGAGCGGGTTAATTTTGAGTCGCATTAAGTGGGACAATGAGCGCTGCGAACCGGTATTAATCACGTACAATCGGTCGCACTGTTTGGAGCAAACGTTAGCGGCTTTTTTTATTTTAAAAAAATACAACATGCGTTTTCATGTTTTGGATAATTGTTCCACGGATGATACACGCGCCGTTGTTGAGAAATGGCAATTGATTTGGCCTGAACTTTCATATCACCGTAATGCGTACAACATAGGTGGTAATGCGAATATTCTTCGTGCTCTGGAAATAACATCGTCCGAATACTCGTGGATTATCGGTGATGACGATGCCTGGCATTTAGAGCATATCGACTCGTTGATCCACGCACTAGCCACGCAGCAAGCCGACATCATTCGATTGGGTTGGCTTGTGTCAAAGGATTCTACTGGGGTGCGCGTCGACGCTCAAACGTTGTTTCAACAAGAGCATTATTTTTTTGCAAGTCTTGGGATGATTTCATCCACGATTGTGCGACGAAGCATGATGACAGCGCATCTTCCTTGGGCATATTACAATATTAGTGGTTCCTACCCGCAGTTAGTACCTTGTATTAGGGCGTTTCAAGAGGGGCCTTTGCAAGTATATAGTCTTAGTACCCCATTGCTAACTCACACACCCAGTACGAACGTTGGATTCTTTTTGGGTGATTTGGAGTGGTATGTCGCGTGGTTTAAAACAGCGCAATTTTTTACTTGTAAATCGGATAGGAAAAAGTTCGTTGCGGAAGTGGTGCGTTACATGATTCGACCCAATGTTGGTAGCTTTGCTGAATTCATTTGGTTACTGAAAGTGGCGTTAAATGCGAAGGGACAACGTGTGTCGCAGCGTGCGTATTTGGTGGAACTTTTTTTAGCAGGTGATGGTTGGCGCGTTAGGTTGCTTTGGTTAAGTGTGCTTTACTTTTTGTTTCCTCAGCGTTTAGCAAGGTTACTGCGTCGAGTGTACTTCCATATGCAAAAAAAACCTTGGAAAGAATTGCAATATGATAGAACGCGGATATGAAAAAGTGGGTGTTGGCTATTTTAGGGGTTGATGATGCGTTGTTTCATGCGTTATTGGCACGCGTATGGCAAGCCTGCTCCGGGGCTATAACGTTATTCCTAATTTTGCGCGTTATGCCCCCGATGCAGCAGGGTTTTTACTACACCTTTAATAGTGTGCTCAATTTGCAGGTCTTTTTTGAATTAGGCTTGTCGTTTGTGATTCTTCAATCCACTACACATTATTTTTCCGATTTACAATGGAGTTCACAAGGAGACGTGATTGGCAACGATATTCACGTGCAGAAGTGGTTTTCATTTCTTCGTAAAAGCGCTATCGCCTACTTCATGGCAGCAATGTGTTTTGCGGGTTTGCTCATTCCAGTCGGATTGCATTTTTTTGCGTTACGATCCGTGGATGCAATGGGCTTTACTTGGCGCGCGCCGTGGGTATTTCTGGTGCTGGGAACGGCGCTTAATTTGTGCTTAACGCCGTTTCTCGCAGCGCTTGAAGGTAGCGGAAAAGTCGCCGAAATTTATCGCTTCCGGTGGAAGCAACTGATGTTGGCAAACGTCACGGCTTGGATGGTCTTATTCTTAGGCTATGGGCTTTTGATGGTAGCGGTAGGGATATGGGTAAATGCCGTTTTAACAACTTTATGGCTATTTAAAACGCATAAAAAATTTGTGTCTTGCGTGATAAAACGATCAAAAAATAAACCGTCTTTCGTGTGGAGCAAAGAGATTTGGCCTATGCAGTGGCGCATTGCGGTCAGTTGGATGTCTGGTTATTTTATTAGCCAAGCGTTTACGCCCTTATTATTCTATTACCAAGGTGCGATCGTATCGGGACAAATGGGCATTTGCCTGAGCTTGCTGAATCTTTTGAGTTTGTTTGGTTTGACGTGGATAAACGTCCGCTCCCCTAAGATGGGACAAATGGTCGCGCGTCGTGATTGGGCAGCACTTAATCAATTATTTACGCGAGTATTTTGGCAGTCGGCCGTAGCGTTTGTTATAGTGAGTGGTTGTTTGCTAGGGGCTGTGTGTTTGGTTAGTCATTCGCCAATTGCGAATCGTTTTTTACCCATGCGTCAAATCGTTATGTTGTTGATGAGTACTTTTTTCACGCACATGATCGGCTCGCTGTCGCTGTATCTTCGCGCGCATCGGACTGATCCGTTTGTATTTTTTTCCGTCATAGGGGCATTATTACTTGCTGTAAGTAGCTGGTACGGTGCTTATCATTATGGTAGTTTTGGCGTGTGTTGCAGTATGTTAATCGTGAATGGGCTGTATGGTTTTCCAAGCAGTGTTTGGTTGTGGCAGCGATGCAAGCGTCGGTGGCACACGGTTGAAGAAAAGGCGTATGAGATTGAAGCTTACCATCGCTATCCCAACGTGGAATAGATTGTCTTTTTTACAAAAGAACGTGTTATCCATTGTGAATAGTCTTAAAACACTGCCCTGTGGGCTGGTGGAGTTATTCGTATCCGACAATGCGTCGGATGATGGTACCGATGTATTCATGTCTCAATTAGAGAGGCAGTACGATTTTATTCGTTATCATCGACACTCTGAGAACCAAGGCGCAAATGCTAATTTTTACACCGCTTTAAAAATGGCCCACGGAGAATACGCGTGGTTACTGGGGGATGACGATCAAATCGTTGAAGAGTCCGTGACTCAAGTTTTAGCCGATCTTGATCGCTACAAGCCATCGGTTGTGATTGGAGGGACGGTGCACGATGTGACGGGACGGCGTGTTTATCTTCCCAAAATAAAAACACATGTTCTGACGAACCGCACGATTTTATCCGAGTATGATGCCATTCAGTTGGCTGGGAAAATGAGCGTGCTTATTTTCTCAACAGAAGCGCTCAGTCGTGTTTTGGAGCCCGGCTGGGCTTTGATTCAAAAAACAAAAACACCCTGGCCCCATTTGGTCTGGTTTCTTAAATTGCTAGGTTCTGATGATCATTCCTGTTTAGACACCCGACGTCCCGCGGCTCGTCCGCGGGATCCAGAAATCTCGCGTAATGCACCAGAAAATGGCAACCTGATAGATCCAATTGGATCCCGCGAACAAGTCGCTGGACGTCGAAATCTGAATTATCAACAGAACTTATTGATTTTGCCCTACGCAACCAATTACATTATCGAAAAAAATCGTTATAACACATTACAACACGGGGTCTTACGACTGGATCTCTGTTTTACAGATTACGCTCATTTGGTCAAATCCCTGTTGGATGAATTTGACCAAGGCACGCAATACGAATTAATACGTCATATTACCGCTGGTCGGATAGGCGAGTTAGCAAAAATTTTGGCCTATTCAACGTATCTGAATCGCTACACGGAAACATTGTCCGGAGCAAAAACGACTTTTAAAGCGCTGCCCTCAGTACGAAATAAAGTCACATTTGGACTCAGTTACGCCTTGCCCGCACTGCTTCCAATACCCTTTCGTCAATGGCTATTCCATTTGCCGCGAATCATAAGGCCCAGTTGGGAAGGTTATCATGATTTTATTCGTTATTTGGAAACAGTATGCCAACTCAAGGGCACTGCCAATCGTAGACATTTTTTTGATAAAGGTGGTTTGTAACTACTCGCACGTCATCTCGAGTGCAACGATGGATCTCCTTGGCTGTGGCTCACTGCCAAATTGTGGAGATCCCTCGTTGCACTCGGAATGACGTATGGGATGAGCAGTTACGGTGGTTTATAATTTAGAGCAAAAAAGGTATGCCGAAGTAAAAAACACTGTTTTACACTCGCGCCTTATTAGAAATTTTGTTAAGCTTGGTTCGAGTTTAGGAGCAGCATGGTGTTGTCACACGTAATGGGTGTATAAAAAATTTTTACCACGTAAGGATAGATATGAATAAGTTAGAATTGCAAATGCTTGCTCTATTAAAGGACCTGAAAAAAAATCATAACGTCGGTGGTATTAAAGCGGAATTTGAAGCGGAAGGAACGCGCATCGAAGAGGCCATGCGTTTAAAAGATGTTGCCGCAACGGCAGGTCTCGGGTTAAATATGAAGATCGGTGGTTGTGAAGCCATCAAAGACATGTTGGATTCGGTGAGTCTGGGTGCTCAACGTATCATTGCGCCCATGGTTGAAACCCCGTACGCTCTTCAAAAATTTATTCGAGCAGCACAGCTTATTTATGGGGATAATTTAGAGCATGTTGAAATCTTAGTTAATATTGAAACATTTGTTGCGTACCAAAATTTTCAAGATATGTTGAAAATACCTGAAATCAATTATTTGAATGGTGTTGTGATTGGTCGTGTGGATATGGTCGGCTCTATGGGGCTTAGTCGAACGGATATTAACAGCAAACGCGTATTGGATCTGTCAATTGATCTGGCCAAACAAGCAAAAGACAAAAATCTTAAGGTGGTCGTTGGTGGTGGTGTGTCCGTTGATTCGATTCCTTTCTTTAAAGCGTTCCCAAAAAATCATCTGGACCGCTTTGAAACGAGAAAAGTTATTTTTAATTGCCCAGAGGCGATTCATAATAGCGAAGATGCCTTTATTAAGGCAGTTCAATTTGAATTAATGTGGTTGAAGAATAAAAGGGACTATTACAGTGCCATTGCTCGTGAAGACGAAGAGCGTATTCATATGATGGAAAATCGTTATCAAGCGTCGCTTGCTAAAATACAGCAGAAGAAAGAAGTAGCAGAGGTGGTTTAAAGTTCAGTAAGCTTTGTAACCATCTTTTAAAAGACGTCATTGTTATCAGTCGATAGGATCCATTTAAATGATAATGATGCGGACTGCTCTTAATGTTCTTATCTATCTTCCAGGTAAAGACGAGGAATAATTAGAGTGATATTTCTGACGTAGATTAAATCATGATAGGGATCGATTATTAATTATGGAATTTTTAAATCGCGGATGCTGTATCTGCGGCAGTAAATCACTTGGCGAACTAGTTCTTAGTGCTCGATCTCCAGCGGAGTCCTTACCTTTTTCTCAACTGAAACGACAGTGGAATGGTTTTTTTAATGATGAAGTCAAGGAGAAATCTTTCTTTTCATACCATCGTTGCCGCAAATGTGCTGTTCTTTTTTGCCCGACTTTCTTTTCAGGTGAACAGTTGGGTCGCTTGTACGAAAATATGGCTGATAATACCGCGAGCGTGCAGCTACAATTATTAAAGAAAACGCAACGCGGTTATTTTCAATGTTTGAAAAAACATATTCAACCGGTAAGTGGCGACTATTTTGAAATGGGGCCAGACATTGGATTATTTACAGCGAACGTGAGAGACGAAGGTCGGTTTGATCATTTTTGGCTTGCGGAGCCAAATAAGGCAGTCTGGGGTTCGCTAAAAGAAACATTAAAAATGCAGCCGCATGATTTGTTCGCAGATCTGATGATTGATGATCCCATCCCGGACAATACGCTTGGTGCGGCTGTACTGATACACGTTCTTGATCATCTGTTACAGCCATTGGAGGTACTTCGTCATCTGCGATCCAAGATGAAAAAAAATGCTATTTTATTGATAGTTACCCATGATGAATCCTCCTTGTTGGCAAAGACGTTAAATCATCGGTGGCCAGCGTACTGTTTGCAGCACCCCCAGTTATATAGCCCCATTTCAATGGGGGTTTTGTTAGAGGAGGCCGGCTTTAAAATCCGTGAAATTAAAAAATCATATAATCATTTTCCATTGGGTTATCTTATAAACCATTTGTTGTGGGCTATTGGTATTCGTAAATGGACAGTACCTGCTATGAATTTATTACAAATACCATTAAAACTCGGAAATATTATTACGGTTGCATCGACTTAAGGCGGCATGATGGTTGTTAAAAAATCAAAAGCGCAATTGGTAAATGGACTTAAATAAGAAGGTTTTATTTTTCATGAGTTCACTTTGTGTCATGAAGGGGATTATTCAGTCTCTGACGCGGATTGGAATTATAAAGATATTCCTCATCTTCATTATGTGCATCAGCTTATGAATTTATTTCACCTCGACTGAGATAGAACGTAGCTATATTAATTATAAATATATTTAGCGAAAGCTAACTCAACCCATAGGATGTGCTCTCATGCCCCGGAAACTTATTAAGAAATTATCTAAAAATACCTTTCTATTGATGCACTTTCTTATTTTTAGTGTAGGTTTGATAAAGTTTACTGGATTGCTGGCTCTAATAACATACAGTCATTTCGATTTTGGACCAACAATTAATCTGGTATGTGAATGGATGGGGCAGAGTGATCCGGGAAAATTACCCGTGTTGCTACACTATGTATATGGCGTTATATTGGGGTTCGCCTTATGCATACTTTTTTTTGTGTCTTACGCAGGTTCTTCTGAACAAAATAAAATTATTGATAAGTTATGTTTTATAAAATCAGCTATTATTTATTTTTCCTGCGCTTTCCTATTAAATGTATTGTTTTTTTTCGCAACCAGAATGAATTTTTTATTGTCATTATGCTGGTTATTGTCATTAGCCAGTATCCCATGGCTTTATTTTGGCCCTAGAGCAAGAAATTATTGCCACAAAATAAATCAAAAGATTTCTTTCTCTAAGCGAAGCTATATTATTTTAATATGTGCAATTTCATTTATATTTTTTTTAGCATTTTATCCTTTGATTTTCAAAAAACCGTTTATTCAAAATGAATACATGGATATTCCTGAAAAAACCATACTAAAAAATGGTAAAGTAGCCGATAACACATCCTTTGTGAATGTGCATAGAATAGGTGGGTTGATTAAATACGATCCGAGAGTGAACAATGGTGAAACTCCCTCTTTACCCCAAGAAAATCGTATTTCACTCTCTTATCAACCAATGCTAGATTATTTTATTAAATATGAAGATTCATCCAGACAAGAACGCTATTTTTATGACAAAAACACCAAGACTCTATCAGTAAAAGAACGTATGTCATACGTAGAGTATCGAAAACTGAAATTAATTTATAAAGACCAATTGGAAGAAAAAAAAGCGATTCAGCAATTATTTCTTACGTCTATTTTGCAAGACCATTTTTATAAGAAAAGAGTGTATAATGTCGTAGAAAAAGACTTTATCACTAAAAATGCAATAGAACTTCGTACCCAAGCCACTGCTGGTTGGTTTTTCTTCCACCATAGCTGGGTAATTAATCCAATCCACGCCATCGCATTGGGGGAAAGTGTTTGGAAACAACCCCTTATTTATGGGATTGGTAGTGCGTTAACCCTCAAAAAAATGACTGATTTTTTGGGGGGGGTGACTTACGAAAATTATTTTAAAGCGACATATCTCTTTTACCCACTGTATTATATTTTATTTTTGACGGCTATTTTTGCTGTTTTTCGTCGTCTCGATTATCTATTGGTTGCGGCAATATTGCTGAGCGTTTGTATATTTTGTTTGTCAGAGGAAATTATTCGACTAGCACCCGGTTATAATCCAATGCGTCACATTTTTGATGTGATTAGTTTATGCTTATTTTATTATTATTTAAAAAAGTCGAATAAATACTATTTATACTTGTGCCTGATATTGTGTTTGCTTGCAGTATTCTGGAGCAAGGATTTTGGAATGTGCCTCTTGTTATCTATTTGTGGTACTACCATAATACAAAAGGTAGCTAGTAAGAAAAAAATGACAACAGTCCTCCTATTAAATGTATTAGCTTTGCTACTTGGGGGCTTTCTTTATTTCATTCCGATTGCTAAGAACCCAAATTTAATCTATCTTGTTCTTGGTTTTGGAACACCTCCAACGCCTAACTTATTCCTCTTCTTTTCCTTAAGTTTTATTCTTCTAGGCGGCGTCATCTATACTCGAGCGTTAAGAACACTTGAACCTATGTATTTTCTTTCTTTAAGTCTTTTTCTATATGTAGGATTAACACTTTTTTATTTTATTTGGAATCCATCACACCACCATTTGTTAGTCTCGATGATTCCAGGGATTTTTTTATTTTTAACTTGGATAGCGCTTTATCAAAAATGCACTAATCGCACATTAAGAGCAAGCAGCTATTCCTCTTCATGTCTGCTAAGCATGTTAATATTTTTGTATATCCCATCGGTCGTATATTTTTTTCACGGTCGATTACAGTATAACCAAGTTTTTAAAACCCATCGTATCTACGATTGGAACCTAAAAAACACACACTTTTTATCAACTATGGAGCCTGACTTATTTAAACAATCAATCGAACTTATCAATGAGTATGAGCAACACACAAAAGTTTATTTAATTTCAAAATACGATTCATTTTTAGATATATTGATTGATAAGTCCAATGCTCTCCCCACGGTAAATCTAGCCTTAGATCTTGTTTCCGAAAAGGATATAGAACGATTCTTTCACATTATCGAAAAAAATAATCCTAAATATATTTTCATGGATACTGACATTAATAGGAACTTTAATGGGGATATTTTTCAAAAAAATGATTTGCTAGCAAGACAGCAAAACTATATTAGGTCGCAAGGAAGAGCGGCAATGCTAACAAATATGCAGCGACTCTACCCTAAACTCAACACACTTTATGAGCCTATCGAACATAGAGGCTTATTAACTGTTTTTAAAAGAAAAGAGCGAAGTGATATATGAGAAAAATTTATTTTATTTTTGATATAAGCGGAGTAACTGGACCATTCATATTGCTCTAAACAATCCACCAATCGTGCAGCTATCGGGTTTAAGTGGATATACTTACTCAAATGTAACAAGTAAGCATCTGAATCAACCAGAATCGATTTATATCGACCGCGAAATAAAGCACCATCGGTTTTGTTTGAGCGATTATACCGCTGCGTATAAACCCCATTTATATGACGCATTGCTCGACTTAAATTCGCTTGGGGAGTTTTAATTAGTAACCTAAATTCCCGCCCACAATTATACCTACACAGGCTCAATGATTGAAAAAGCATTGTAAATTATTTTCTGCTCTTTTGTGAGTGGAAATAAATGCGCGATCCATTTATATTTTGTTCTTTGAGTTTAGATAACGTCATAAGCATCTTTTTAATGGTCATCTTTTTATGAAGTGCTTTGTCTGACATCACGGTATGCAGATAAGACATCAATATGAGAGCAATAAACCCAATGAATAGCTTGTTTTGCATGCTAGCATCCTGATGCACACGGAGTCGTCCCAGATCAAGCTGCGTTTTTAGGCGCCAAAAGCCTTTCTCTATAACGTCTTTTTGACGATAAATTACTAGCGCCTGCTTTGCATCGACCACATCATTACTCAAAACGACTAGCCATCCTGCGTTCTTTAGTTTGTGCGCCACCACCTCGTCACGGATGTTGATCGTATAGCCCGTTGGCGAAAGCTCTGATTTTCTGATAATCCTAAAAAAAAGCAGTTGAATTCCTCCTTCCGCACCTGATTTTTTGAATTACCCTGTAAAAAAGAGTTGATACGAATCCCATATTTTGATCTATTACTTACTTCTGGTGGAATAAAAGTGAACGTAGCAGATTACACAACAAAATCGCTGGATCATCTCGGGCTTGTGTCAGTATTATGCAAAGAGCTCGGTGTTGCTGCGTTTATTGATGAACAGATCCCGAAACAGACCACACAATCGCACATAACTCATGGCGAACTGTTAGTTGCAATGATTTTAAATGGGCTTGGTTTTGTTAGCCGAACGCTTCATATGGTTCCAGATTATTTTGCCGAAAAACCTGTTGAGCGATTAATTGGTCCGGGAATTAAAGCTGAGCATATTAACGACGATGCAATAGGTCGATGTTTGGATAAGCTTTATGAGCATGGTGTATCATCACTTTATCAAGATTTAGCAGAACGGGTTGTTAAGTATCTTGGCCTGCCCTGTGATTTGGTTCATCTTGATTCAACAAGTTTTCATGTTGATGGTGAAGATCACTCCGATATTGATGCTCAAGGTATTCGTTTAGTGAAGGGTTATAGTCGCGATCATCGCCCTGAGCTTAACTAGGTAATTCTCAATTTAATTACAGAAAATCAAGCAGGCCTTCCCGTCTACATGCAGGTGACTTGAGACCCTAGGCCACCCCTCAATGTTCAATTAACGGATAACGGAGCTCAATCGCGTTCAACCTTTCTGCTTATGGCTTGCAGTTTCCTATGCCTACGCTTAACCTAATGTGTTACCACATTAAGCCCAAGGCTTAGTACGAAATGCGCTCGGTCGCGCTTTCCCGGCAGCACTTTCAGCTGCTAGCGGATGTGCACTTTCGTGGCGCACCAAGTCCATTGATCAACCCCTATAGCTTATTGTACACTCCATTTTTCATTTTTTCGTGCTCATGCTATGCCTAGACCTCAGCGTATAATTTATGAGAATACTTATTATCACGTGATGAACCGGGGAGCAGGTCGTCAAAAAATTAAATGGCTTGTAAGATGAAAATTATCAAGATCAATTTAAGACGTATCTAGGCTCATTCAGTTTATTTTCAATTAAGACCAGCTTGATTTCAATGTGAAACATGTGACAACAAACCAACTATCACTGAATAAATAAGCTGATACAATAAAACGCAGTAAATTTACAAAGGCTTATAAAGAGTGATTTTGCATGGGTTGAATTTGAGCATACCACGTGAATTCCGGTAGAGCCCTGACAAATTTGCTTGATCACGTCATACTATGCCTTAATAGAGTAAAACTACTTACCAGTAAGTAACAATGACAAAAAATTACTCAGAGTTGATGACTATGCTTAAACAATTACATCTTAACTATTATTTATTTTTTTTTATTTTTATAATTGGAATAAATCCATTGTTTGCAGATTTAATGAGTAGTAAAAATATAGAGAGGAGCACTTTTAGAAGAATAGACGCTTATATTTATGGTGGTCCCGTTTATTCAAAGCTACACAATGATCAATCTGTTGCAATTAATAGCTTTGTTGTTAACAACTATGAAACGACGGAAAAAGTTAATTGGCAAGGGTTATGGGGTTTAGGCATAGGTCATACTTTTAATAATAGTTTTAATGCGCCATTTGTTTTTTCTGTGGGTCTCACTGGTTATGTAGTTAACTTAGGCCGCGTAGAAGGTTCTGAGTATCCATTTATCAATGATGACATCTATGACATTTTAAATTATCAATTTACTGCGAAAAGCAGAGGAGTTTTAGGTGAACTACGCTTATTTTATACAAGCTCTGTTTGGCAGCCCTTTGTATTGATCGGTTTCGGTCCTTCGTGGAATAGCTTAAATAATTATAGTGAAACTGCTACAATTGCTTCGTTGAGTGCGGCTTCTATTCCAACCACATTTCTTAATCGAACAAATAATACCTTGGCTTATGAAATGGGAGTTGGCATACAACACAAAGTTTATGAGGACGAAGCACATAAAATATGTTACTCAAGTTCATTGGATTATCGCTATGCTAATTTCGGAAAAGGAAAATTGGCTGGTTTTCCTGCACAAACAACCGGGCAAACTTTACAAGTCAGTAGTTTAAATACACAAGGGATTGTATTTTCTTTGAAAGCATCTTTTGGTTAAAAGAAATCAAACACCATTTGAGGATAAAATATGGATACAGGAATAAGATACGTATTAATCGGTGTGTTTTGTAGTATATGCTTTATTTTTTCCTCTTCCACATATGCTAAATCAATTTTAAGTATTATACCAACCACAACAACCTATTCGATCAAACTGACTGCCACTGGCCGTACAACTATTTTATATACTGTAACCAATAATACTCAGCGTCCAATAAATGCTATAACTATAGATCCTTATTATGGAAACTTGGAGAATCAATTAACCCTAATGGTTGAAAATAACAATTGTATTGGAACTTTGACGCCGAGCACAAGTTGTACATTTGAGTTACTGATTCAAGGTAATGGCCAACCCACCTCTTCTGTTCTAATGCCGCGAGTTTGCGGATTTAATGGTGCAATTTGTTCGACGCCTATTTTAAATAATCGAATAGCCGTTATATCAGAAGGAACGAGTGCTTCGATTGCTTATGTTCTTAATGCTAGTGGTCTTGGCTTTGTATCTATTTGTCCTATAAATACAAATGATGGCTCATTAGAGACTTGCACAAACTCTAATGGTGAAGGAACTTTTAATACACCCTTTGGAATGAGTATAAATACTGAAGGAACAGCGGCATATATTGTGAATTTTGGTAGCAGTACTATTTCAATTTGCTCAATAGCTCAGGACGGAACAGGATTTTTAAATAATTGTACAACATCCGATGGAAATAGCACGTTCAATTCTCCGTCTGGCGTTTCTTTAAATTCAGCAAATACTTATTTATATGTGGTTAATAACAGTGGCGATACAATTTCAATTTGCCCCGTGATTCAACAAGACTCTTCTTTTTCTTTAGGATCATGCACTACCACTACAGGAAATGGGACTTTCTCTGGTGGATTGGGACCTCAAGCAATTAGTTTTAACGCGGATAGTACTTATGCTTATATTCCTTGTAGCGCATGGGTATCTATTTGTGCCGTATTACAAGATGGTTCAGGAGGCTTTGGTACCTGTATAAAAGTTTTTGATCCAACCTTTATTTTCCCACAAGGCATCAGTTTTAATGCGACAGCTACTTATGCTTATGTAGGTAATTACACAGCCATTCCTCAGTCAGGTACTGTTTCAGTCTGCCCAATACTCCAAGATGGGTCAGGAACTTTTGGACCTTGCACCTCAACTAACGGGAATCAAACTTTTGATTTCTCTTCCAATGATATAGTCGGTTTATCATTAAGAAGTCCTAGTTATTATGGCTACATCCCAAATAATGGCTCTGATACCGTATCTATTTGCCCTATTAATATTATCACTAATCAATTGGATTTTTGTACTACCACGAATGGAAATGGAATGTTTAGTCAACCCACTGCTATTGCAATAAGCTATGCAGTCACAAATTCATAACACTTAACTATTTTAGTAACTGCTCACCCCATACGTCATCCCGATCGCAGCGAGGGATCTCCGCCATATGGCATTGTGCTACCGTCGAGGGCTCCCTCGCTGCGCTTAGGATGACGTTTGAGCAGGTACCTATTTTATTCTATTTGCGAGCAAATCATATTTATTAATCTCAGTTGCAATAAATACCTATCATCGAATTGATCCTATATTTTACATATCGCTCATTATGCTGTATAGTTAGCGTGTATAGTGTTCACTTATATTTTCTATTTAAATTAAGAGGCTAATTATGATTTTTGAATTTCTCTTAAATACTTTATATTCGCCTCAAACACTTTCAAATAAATTAGTTACACCCGAATTAGGGTCTGTTAACATTTCAGCTTCTGAAGCCCAACGTCCCGCGGGACGTCGAGATCTGAAAAGTTCATTCCTAAACCAAAAATCAAAGGCATTAATTACTTATTTAGCGTTAAGCCAACTTTTTCAACAAACAATTCGTTTACCAACGGTCGAAAAAATAAATAATATTTCCGACCTTATAAATTTATCTCAACCATCTAATTATACTCCAATTTTAACAGCCATCGACTGCGCTTTTACTTTAAACATTCTTGTCGATAATCCTGCTCAGGTCCTTTGGGGTACTGCATTATGTATTCTACCCAATGTTTTGGGAGTTGGAACTTTCTCACCCACAGTGATGCCCACAATATCAGGAGCACCAACTCCTTTACCTTCTTTTTCATTTGTACCATCAGCGAGCCTAACGAGCACCCCAAGTATTGCTCCATCGACAAACCCCTCAATAGCCTTAACGGCATCTCCTTCGATAATACCCTCACGCACTCCCACAATGACGCCTTCCATTCCTCCCAGTCAACAACCAACCGCTCAGCCTAGTATTCAACCCAGTAGACAGCCAACCGACCAGCCCATCGCTCAACCCAGTGGGCAACCTACCGCTCTGCCGATCGCTCAACCCAGTGGGCAGCCTACCGTTCTGCCAATCGCTCAACCCAGTGGGCAGCCTACCGTTCTGCCAGTCACTCAACCTAGTGGGCAGCCTACCGTTCTGCCAATCGCTCAACCCAGTGGGCAGCCTACCGTTCTGCCAGTCGCTCAACCTAGTGGGCAGCCTACCGCTCTGCCAATCGCTCAACCCAGTGGGCAGCCTACCGATCAACCAATCGCTCAACCCAGTGGGCAGCCTACCGTTCCGCCGATCGCTCAACCCAGTGGGCAGCCTACCGTTCTGCCAATCGCTCAACCCAGTGGGCAGCCTACCGTTCAGCCAGTCACTCAACCTAGTGGGCAGCCTACCGATCAACCAATCGCTCAACCCAGTGGGCAGCCTACCGTTCTGCCAGTCGCTCAACCTAGT
>Ga0206878_10001_pt1 | contig 144890 bp, 112 predicted proteins | sample Alteio_BWOrgCont_8_FD_152621 | JGI IMG/M metagenome (GOLD analysis project Ga0206878, IMG submission 152621) | Enriched cells from forest soil in Barre Woods Harvard Forest LTER site, Petersham, Massachusetts, United States -... | ecosystem: Environmental > Terrestrial > Soil > Temperate forest... | reverse complement strand
TCATTTATAAGTTACTTGATAAACTCCTTTCCGATGATAGCATCGCTATTGAAATTCCTGCGTACAAGCCCTTTATTACCTTATATAACTGTAACGCTAAATTGTCATCGGAGGTCTTGACTAAAATATTAAAATCAGCCGGGCATGTAACATCTATCAGGCTTTTCAACATGAAGCTTGCTGCTCCAGATACACCTTTGGAACTGGAAGCTGGTAGCCTTCTATGTCTCCGGGAACTTAGATGTGATCGTGCAACTATTACTATCGACAACTTAAACAACATATTGGGGGCTGCACCAAATTTGACGTCATTGGATCTGGGGTCCATAGATCCTCATTATTTAAATGGAACAGCGCTCCTTGATGTAAACTTACTCCAACATTTAGAAGATCTGGATATCTCGGTGGACGCTGCTTTCTCAAAGGAAAACATTGCTATTCTAGCTAGTTTGCCTAAGCTCAATAAAAACTCTAAAGAAATACTTGATCGGTGGTACGCGCGTAATTCCAAGTCACAGACCACAACAAGCGGCACATCCAGTCAAATTAAAAGGCCCCCTATAAACCCACAGCATGCTCCGGCAGAAATGCGTGATTTTAAACCAAATACTGCTCCATTTAAATTTACAGGTAAGAAGACAAGGGATCAAGGCATGATCATTGAGAGATTATCTCAATATTTAACGCTTAAACAAAAGCACATGGAGGTTATCCCTAAACTTCAAAATGGTATTTGCTGCGCCTTGTCTCATCATTTTTATGAGACCGATAAAAATGTGTGGGATGCATTTATTGACAAGATCCTTAAGTGGAATGGTAAAGAAGATCAGCTAGACCAGGAATTGATCGAACACTTTGATGCGCTCTATAAAAATATCCAGACCTGGCAACTACATGCCCAGCCTCCGGTACAATTCCTTGGAGATAATTTGATGACGTTTATAGAAACACAAAAAACGCCTTGCATTTTATCCAATCCATGGCATGCCATCGCCATTAAACCGGCCGAAAATGGAAGCTGGTATGTTTATGATCCGAATTATGTAACGGGTTGTCAGCACATAACCAAGGAAAATCTTTTCCAAACGCTTCGTGACTCAATTGGCTCAATCGTATCTGTTGAGGCTAATGTGTTTGATACAGCAACCCATGAATTTGCAATAGAAAACCTGAATGACTTCATCGCCCATGGTGGGCTTCTTGCACTGTGCGAATGTACCAATGCCGAGGAAATGCTGTCCACATTACGGAAAGACCACACTTACTCAAAAGAAGCTCTCGATGGACTTCTTCTGAGGTCTATCTCAGGCACACCGGCTTGGGTTCGTGGATTAGCCAGCAAAAACAAATTAATCAAAGTTTTCACCCAAATGTTAATCGATCAATTTCATGCAATACATCCAGATTCAGCTCAACAGTTGGAACAAAGCCTGGATGCACTCACGCTAATGCAAAAAAATGAATGCATCACCAACATCATTCAGCTTTCTGCAGACAGTACCGATGCGCATACTGAACAGCACAATATGCTCATGGAGATTCTTCGTAAATCAATAAATGAGACGCTGTATGATCAGCAATTAAAAACCTGGGATAAAACTGCAAAATCGGTACCTGGCGCGTTGTTGTACTCTCATCAATGCTTGCGTGGGGATTGCTCCAAACGCCTGATTGAACTGGATTCAACGCAGCACGTGGATACCTTGCGATTGCAACTGGAAAAACATGCGGCCAATACGGGTAGACCCGTGTTCTACATTGACAAGCCAGATGATCTTATTTGCTCCGCTCCCTGGATGAAGAAGCATAAAGACAACATTGGCGAATTATGCGGTGGTCCGGGGGGGCCGTTACATGCGTTTTTAACAGAAAACGAAAATGAGCGTCCATTGCTTATCATCAATTACGAACAGTTTAATGCCGATGACATCGTGCGGTTTAATGGCTTGCTTGATAAATCATCCAATGCAGATGGCACGCCATTGCCCAAGGGAGCCATGGTCATAGGTCTCATGAATCGAAACAAACCGGATTGCTATCAAGGTTCAGATTTTTATTCTCGATTTAACCGTACGGAAAGCTGTCCGTTGACCCATAAGCAGCTGGATGCGCTAAAGCCCACCCGAACGGTTGACGTGACGGAGAAGCCAGATAAACAACCCACGGTAATTAACCTTTATCATGCTTCCGATTGGGAAGATCGGTTATTGGGACGCTGGGAGCTAGATGGTGATTCATTGACGTTTAGCGAAGGCGAGCTGGTCAAGGCGATTAAAACTGGACAACCCATTGAAATCCAGAACGGTTTGTGGGGCGATAAAAAATTTGAGCGCTTTTGGCAACAAGCCATGTCAAGTGGAATTAGACATGGCGGTAGTAGGGTTCAAATTCCTGATAACATCCGGATCACACGCCCAAAGACTGATGCTTATGATTGGGGTAATTTCAAAAAAATCGTATCAGAAGCGAAAGCAGGGCTTTCTGTTAGTCCTGAGGCAACGGTGTTAAACCCAGGCATCCTTAGTGATTTTTTCGGGCGCTATAGCCTTGATGGCGATAAGTTGATGAAAATGCTAGGGGTGCTTCAGTTGCACAAGGACTCGCAACTTACCGTCAATGTTACCCGCACGTTAAGTGCTGATGCATGGGCAATGGTGCTGGATGAATGCAGACGATTGAATGTGACGTTAACTGTGCATTGCGCGCCTGGAGTGGAGCTTCCTAAGGCATTGGGAGCCGTCATCGTTTCGCCAGATGCAGTATCCGAGCCGCAAATGGCTCCCTTCATTGAAAACTGGATGCAAAATAATGCCACCAATGATTCCATAATCATCAGCACCGACACAGACACCACGGTCGCAATGCTGACCAAATCGAACTCGAACACCGTATACGACGTAATCGATGTCTCTGAATGCACCCCATCCGATTTACTGCTTCGCCTGGACGGCAAGTTAAACAAGAGCACGTTGCTGTTTGAATTCAGTCAGTCAGACTCTGCGCTAACAATCGCGCTAGCTGCAAATAAAAACATTATCCTGAAAGCAAATAAAAACATTATCCTGAAAGGGGATTTTTCACCTGAACTTCTCGATGCGCTGGCACCTGTCTTGCTGGAACGGGAGCGAACCAAAACCCAAAGTCAGCTTGTTTTAGTGACGAATGATGAAAACACCGCAAGGTTTGCGTCAAAAAGATATGCTCATGCAGTGACTGTGCAAGAAAAGAGATTATGCTTATCCGGTTCACCGTTACAAGATCTTATCGACTCAGATACATGTGATAAAGAATCCTTGAGCCAACTCAAGGCACGCTGCCGTTATTTAGAATCTAATCCTCTCGCAAAAAACAGCGATGATGCATGGCTGGGCATGAACAGTTTATCTGGCAGTAGCTTATCTGGCAGTATGCAAACCTCAACGGCCAAATTCGATAAAGCACATAGCGCCGCCGAGAGCGAGGCATTTACCAATACACAGCTCGCGAGTGTCAATACCATGCTTGAGCATGAACCGTGTGTATTTCTTACCGGCCTGTCCGGTGCGGGCAAAACCACCCTTGTAGAGAAAGAACTATGCAAGAACGACGCGTTATATCTCACTGAGGCGAGCATTCTGGCTTGGGCTAACGATAAGTCTGATAAACGAAAAATCCTGTTTCTCGATGAAGCTAATTTAAGTCCTCGCCAATGGAGTGAACTTGAAGGCTTGTTTAACATTCCTCCCACCGTGCTGATCAATGGAATACTTCACCAGCTGACAGAAAATCACAAAGTGGTGTTCGCCGGAAACCCTGTAAATTATGGTGATGAACGCAAATTAGCACCGTTTTTCAAACGTCATGGCAATGCCGTGCTGTTTCCCCCATTACCACCATCGGTGATTTATGAAAAAATATTAAAGCCCGTATTTGACGGCACAGACATAGATATGGATCCTCTCACTGATCGCATATTGGATGTGTATCGCTTTGTCTGTGAGTGTTCTACTACTGACATTTTAATCTCACCGCGTGAGTTGCAAATGATGGCGCTGCTCACAATAACACGCGCCAAACAACACCCTGAACAGGATGTGGGTGCCATTGTCGAACATTTTAGCTATGAATTAGCTAAAAACCTGGTGCCTTTGGATAAGCGCACTCTATTTGATGCGGCATTCAAGCCAAAACATTCCGATCTGCATCAGCCAAACATCATTAATGCACAATCGTCGGATGTATATGGCGGAGATAATACATTTATTATCACTCCATCACGTCAAGTCATATCACAACAACTCACTGATCTGCTGGATTTGCGCCAATGGCGACGTGAGCAGGAAGCGGGGCTCAATCCGCAGCAGAAGAGCGGTGGTTTGGGCGGGATCATCATCGAGGGCGAGTCAGGAATTGGTAAAAGCGAACTGATCGTTGCTGCATTAACCGCCCGCAACTACACCGAAGTGCACGACTTTAAAACGCCCGCCAGCGTGGAAAATCCATTTTATCGTATGCCCGTGAGCATGCCATTAAATGAGAAGAAAGAGTTGCTCATTAAAGCATTTAACGAAGGTGCCGTCGTGTTGATTGATGAAATCAACAGCTCACCCATGATGGAACGTTTGCTGAATGACTTGCTCATGGGTAAAAACCCTGAGCATAAAGAAGGTACTATTGTTAAACCCGGATTTATGGTGATTGGCACACAAAATCCCATTACCATGGCAGGACGTCGAGCACCCAGCACAGCATTACAAAGACGCATCATCACTACCGTATTGCCTGAATACACGACCGATGAAATCAAGACTATTTTACTTAGTAAGGGCATCAAGCCAGCAGAAGTTGACTCCATGGTTGCGGCTTACGAAAAAAATAAGGCGTATGCAGTAAAAAACAACTTGACACCAGCGCCTAATTTTCGGAACTTGATTGATATGGCTGATGATCATTTGAAATCAAGGATCACTGTGCTTTCTCCCGAGAAAATACCTGAAACCGGTCCACCTTTGATTGGGATTGGGAAGAAGCGCAAAGTAATGGCTAATTACAAACGGGCACTGGATGAGATCAAAGCGCCAGAGAAATCAGATGATATTCGGGAACAGTCAATTAGGGTGAAGCATTGACAGAATAGATCCGTCCTAAAAAATCGTATAAAATGAAATATCAGCGCTCATAATCTGTCTCAACCTCAGGAACCCAAGTATGAAAGGATTCGTTTTTAAAGCCACCGTTGTTACCACCGCCTTATTTGCTACATCACTGTTAACCCCACTGGCATTTGCAACCAACCATTCGAAGACCACGATGTTTACAGGATCAGGTTGTATGGCATGCCATCAGCAACATCAAGCACAGAGAAAGACAGCCTCGCATGCAGTAAAAAAAGGATCCTCTCTAAAAAAGATCTGAAAACCCATGTCGAATTTTTAACCTCTGATCCTCTGGAAGGCCGGCTCACAGGTACTATGGGTGAAAAACTGGCTACTCAATATGTCGCGAATGTGTTTCATCATTTAGGACTTGAACCCGCTGGAGACAACGGTACATTTTTTCAAGCATTTGATTTTATGGCTGGTGTCTCATTAGGAAAAAGCAATTCGTTCACGATTACAAATCAAAAAGGTGAGACAAAACATCTTATATTAGAGCGTGATTGGCGCCCTCTCTCATTTTCGGACAATCTTGCTTTTGAGAGTACTGAACTGGTTTTTGCGGGATATGGAATTACAGCACCTGCCTTAGGCAATCATCCGGCTTATGATTCATATAGTGGCTTAAACGTCAAAGATAAATGGGTTGTTGTTTTCAGATATATACCAGAAAAGATAACTGACGAACAACGGCGCCATTTAAATCAATATGCCTCCCCTCGCTATAAAGTGTTCACAGCGCACGATCATGGCGCGAAAGGCGTTATTTTTGTGAGTGGTCCAAATTCAAAGGTAAACAATGAATTAATTCCTCTGTCTTTTGATGCGTCCCTGTCGGGATCTGGTATTGTCGCGGTGTCGGTGACAGATAAAACTCTGGATGATTTACTAAAGTTTGAAGTCCGACGTCCCGCGGGACGTCGAGATCTGACCCTACAGACAATGCAAGATAAACTCGATTTGGGCCAACAGGATGTGTCATCCTCGTTAACAGACATCAAGATTATGGGTCAAATCAACATTGAGCAAAACAAACAACGCGGGCGTAATGTGCTTGCAAAACTTAAATTGGGTGCAGCATCCGCAGAGATGATGGTCGTCAGTGCGCACGTTGATCATTTAGGGCGTGGTGAGCTGAGTGGTTTGATTCATTCCGGAGCTGACGACAATGCTTCTGGCGTAGCCAGTGTTTTAGAGGCTTCTGCAAGATTAAGTCAGTTGAAAACGCTGGGTAAACTCCATGGAAAGAAAGATATTTTGTTTGCCATTTGGTCTGGAGAAGAGTTAGGGTTGCTTGGATCGGCTCATTTTGTACAGGATTTCATGACAAAATCCACAAATAACTCGTTACATCCAGCGATTGATGCTGATATTAATTTGGATATGGTGGGTCGTTTTAGAGAGAAACTCGCTCTACAAGGAACGGGTTCCAGTTCAATGTGGCCCATGCTGATTGAGCAAGCCAATGCGAAACATGCTATCCCGTTGATCTCACAAAGTGACCCTTATTTGCCAACTGATTCAACTTCTTTTTACCTGCATGGGGTGCCTTCACTTAATTTTTTCACCGGATCACATGAAGAATATCACACGCCTCGTGACACAGCAGACACCCTGAACTATGAGGGAATGAAAAACATTACAGAACTGTTGGTTGATCTGATTCTGGCACTTGAAAAACAGCCAAAAGCGATTGATTTCCGGCAGGTATCAAAGACTGGCGATAGACACGGACGCGGGTTTAGAGTTTACCTAGGCACCATCCCAAATTATACCAGCGCTGATATTTCAGGCGTGAAGCTCGAGGGCGTAACAAAAGATTCGCCAGCTGAACAAGCCGGTATCAAACCGAATGATGTGATTATCAAGTTAGCGGGAAAGACGATCCATGATATTTATGATTATACGTATGTTCTGAGTGCATTGCGGATTGGAGAACCGGTTAAGATGGTTGTGCTTCGTGGACAAGCGACGGTTGCTTTAACTATTATTGCACGACATCGGGAATAGCGTTTCCCTGTAATTAGAGCGTACTAACAATATAGACATTATTGCCTTTAGCCTAATGTTCCGCTATCGTACGGGCCTGAACGATGGCTCTCGTAGATCATAAAAAAAAGGATTTTATAAATGAAACAATTTGTAACCGCGCGCAATATAACCGCAGCAATATCTGTTAGTGCCTCGTTACTTTCTCCCATAAGCTTGGCTATGCCACTCACCACCACTGATCCCTACAATTGGACAGGATTTTATGCCGGTCTCAATGCAGGTGCGGTGAAGCACACCATGAATGTAACTGATATTGAAGCCACCTCTTTTTATGCCACCATCCAGGAAGTATCCGATCCCAATTTCACCGGCGGGTTACAAGCCGGATATCGTCGTCAATTGGATCTAACCCGCGCATCAGGCGTTTATGGTCTGGAATTCAGTGCTAATTTTTCTAATGCTGCGTTTAATCAGGAATATGGTTCTTCTTTTGCTCAATATCAACTGAGCGCCGAAAATGCACTCAAGGAGGCCTATCTACTGCAATTAATGGGCGGTATAGCAACAGACAAAACATTATTATTCCTGGCAGCGGGTTTATCATGGGCAGATATTACGGGCAATATGACCAGTCTGAATGGCATTCCATTCTTTCACTCATTCAATACCGGTAAAACAGCGTTTGGTACAGCGGTGGGTGGCGGTATTGAATATGCCTTTTCCAAAACAATTTCTGCGCGCTTCAAGCTAGATGTCATCACACCCAATGCTTATTTGAGTGTTGATGATGTGGGCGATAATTTCCAGATCTCAAACAATATCGTACAAGGTACAATCGGCGTTAATTATAGGTTTAAAGGGATTTTTTAATGAAAGATGTACGTAAAACGCTGGGTTATGTGCTCGTTTATCTTGCTTTAGGAACGGGAATTTCATCTGCCAACACGACCGACAATCAGACCGATGATCTAAGTCAGATTTTACCCGGGTCAGCATTGCCCTTCAGTGTCGCCCTGGAACAAACCAACATCCAATTGCCTGTAGGCCTTCACTCAGGTGTGTTTGGAGTATACCAAGGGCTCTGGATACTGATCGCAGGACGTACAAATGGTCTACATGGATTTACTGATGTGGGTTCTTTTCCAGCTGGCTATCAAAATACGAATATTTATGTGGTTAACCCCACCACAGGTATAATCAGCTCTCGTTCCTTGAATGACCCCAGCTCTGGTTTGAGTCAACAACAAATAGATACCTTATCCGTTACCAGTCCACAAGGGTATCAAGATGGTACGACACTGTATATGACGGGTGGCTATGGTATAGATACAAATAGCGGACGATTCGGAACCAAACCGGTTTTAACAGCCATCAATCTTCCAGGTATAGTCCAATGGGTTACAGAACCCGGAAATGGACGTTATTCTGTAGTTAGTAACATCAGTCAAATTTATAACCCCATTTTTCAAATCACGGGGGGAAAAATGTTTAAGTCAGGCAACATAACACAACTCATTTTTGGACAAAATTTTACGGGTGAATATACTAGCGACAGCAATGGAGCTTATAGTGAACAAGTAAGGCTATTTCAAATCAACAATACTAACGGACAATTAGCTGTCAATATCTACTCTTCAAAACCACAAGTACAAGATGCCGACTTTCGACGTCGAGATCTAAATGTTATGCCAGTCCTGCTTAATGTAAACAATCTTCTGCAATATGGTTTTGTGGCTTATGCCGGCGTTTTTACTACTGAAACAGGTGTCTGGACCGTGCCCGTAGTGATAGATGAGGCTGGCAATCCAGTCATGGCAGATCCTGATTCCCCCTCTACGTTCAAGCAAGGAATGAATCAATATGTTTGCGCCACAGCAGGCCTGTATTCAAGAAAATATAAGAGCATGTATGACATTTTTTTCGGTGGCATGTCATATGAGTTTTATGACAATGGAGTATTGGGTGTAGATCAGCTAATTCCTTTCATCAATCAGATAACGACTATACAGATGGACAGTACTGGCAATTTTACCCAGTATTTAATGGACAGCCAGTATCCCGTTATCCCATCAACAACCGTTAATCCGGGAAATCCGCTTCTCTTCGGTGCTGGAGCATATTTTATTCCAAATAATATCCCCATGTACCCCAATAAAGTGCTAAGCCTTGATGCCATTCGCAAGCCCACTGTCATTGGATATGTCGTCGGTGGGATAGCAAGTACTGTACCCGATACAAATTTTGTAACCGATTCATTCGGCTCACCTTATGTATTTAAAGTGACGTTAACACCTACGGGTTAAGCCTAAAAAAAGCAGTTGAAAGCAGTTGAATCTTGTAATACGTCATTTATATGCTATAACAAGTTAAACAGCCTCACGGAGAAAATCATGAGCAATAAAAAATTTTCTGAACGTTTAAATAAAGCATTAGATGATATTGGCGTTCCAGAACGAAGTAACGAACGTGTAGAGATTTTTTCAAAGCTCATCAAAGTGCCTCGATTTAAGGCCGATGCGATCCTGAATGGCACAATGCCCCTCGACGCACATCTACTCGAAATACTCACCCAGGAACTCGAAGTCACTGAAGACTGGTTGCTAGGGAAAGAGTCGTAAGCCGCCCGCTTTCCTGCTATTATTAATTTTTTTCATATAAATCATATCCTGTGCTCAATCAATCCTGTGAAACCCTGACTGGTATCGGTCCTACGCTAGCCGCGAAACTCTTGCAATGTGGCATTCATACTGTGCAGGATTTGCTGTTCCATCTGCCTTTTCGTTATCAGGACAGAACCCGAATTACCCCCATCCAGGATCTACGCGCCAATGACTGGTGTGTCGTTGTGGGGAGGGTTTGCAAAACAGAAATTAAACAGGGCAAACGCACGATGCTCTACTGCTATGTAGAAGACAAAACCGGTATATTAACCCTGCGATTTTTTAATTTTAACAAACAGCAAGTCAAACAACTCAACGACAGCAAACTCATTCGTGCCTTTGGCGAAGTACGCGAATTTGCGAACAAACTGGAAATGATTCACCCCGAATACCAATTGCTCGATGACAATGGCGAATGCCCGGTTGAAGAAACGCTTACGCCCATTTATTCCACGACCCACGGCTTGAGCCAAACCCGCCTGCGACAATTGATCAAACGTGCAATAACCCATTGCCATGATGCGCTGGTCAGTCTTGAATGGATGAATCATGACCACTTGCAACAGCACTGTTTTCAATCCATGCAGGCCTCGATCGAACAACTTCACAATCCACCGCCAGACATCTCATTGCAAACGCTGGAAGATGGCGCGCACCCGGCGTTAAAACGGCTGGCATTTGATGAACTCCTTGCGCAACGTCTAAGCATGCAATTCGCGCGTCAACAACGGGCAACATTGACAGCACCGACTCTCCCTTCAACGCATTCATTACTGGATCAGTTTTTAGCGATTTTACCCTTCGCATTAACCAACGCGCAAACCCGTGTTTATCACGAAATCAGGCAGGATTTAACACAGGAAAAGCCGATGTTACGCTTGGTGCAAGGCGATGTAGGATCGGGAAAAACCGTGATTGCAGCCCTCGCCGCAGTGCAAGCCATTGCCAATGGCTATCAGGTCGCATTCATGGCACCTACCGATATTTTAAGTGACCAACACGCCCAGACGCTATTCACCTGGCTAACCCCATTGGGCATCACTGTGGGTCGGCTGAGCGGTAAAATGAATGCTCGGGATCGCAGAGAGGCACTGAGTTCACTAGCTGATCATCAATGTCAGCTGATTGTTGGCACACACGCGTTATTTCAAGACAGTGTATCTTTTGCACGATTAGGACTAGTCATTATTGATGAACAGCATCGATTTGGTGTCGAGCAGCGTTTGTTGTTACAACAAAAAGGTCAACAGGATCAATGCATTCCCCATCAGCTACTCATGACGGCCACCCCCATTCCAAGAACACTCGCCATGACGCAATTCGCGCACTTGGATTTATCCAGCATTGATGAACTGCCACCGGGACGCACCCCCATTACCACAGCAGTATTAAATCAGGACAAACGAGAGTCCATCATTGATAGACTGCAAGCCGCCATAGCCACTGGCCGTCAGGCTTACTGGGTTTGTACATTGATTGATGAGTCAGAAAAATTACAATGCATTGCCGCCACTGCGAGTGCCGAAAGCCTGCAGGCACAATTACCAGAAATACGCATTGGTTTGGTACACGGCCGGATGAAAGCATCCGAAAAAGACGCCGTCATGGCCGCGTTTAAATGCGGAGACATTCAGGTTTTGGTCGCCACTACAGTGATTGAAGTGGGGGTCGATGTATCCAATGCCAGTCTCATGATCATTGAAAATGCCGAGCGTCTGGGCTTGTCACAATTACACCAGCTACGTGGGCGTGTAGGCCGAGGCAGTGCTCAATCGCATTGTCTTCTCCTCTACCAGTCCCCGCTCTCAGCACAAAGCAATGAACGCCTCCGTGTCATGCGTGAGACGTGCGATGGGTTTATCATCGCTGAAAAAGATCTGCAGTTACGCGGCGCTGGCGAATTTCTGGGCAAACGACAAACAGGCTACCGCGAATTTACAGTAGCCAACCTACCTCGCGATCAGGCCCTGCTACCATTACTGTCGACTACTGCAGCCAAATTACTACGTGATGACCCGGCGACAGCACGAATCATTGCAAAGCGTTGGTTAGGGGAGTTTGAGCAGTTTTTGCAGGGGTAATTCGAACCAATAGTGACATTTGAACAATAGAATCCATGCCGAATCGTGCCTCAGCGTTATCTGTAATCATTGGCAAGCTGTCATTATCAGCACGTTGAATATACATTAAGTTAATGCTGTATTTACTGGGTATTGGCGAAGCAGAATCAGCTATTTCTGTGTTTTTAGAGAACATAATACCATCCTTATCCAAGGGCTCAAGGCTTATTACGAAATGAGTTCATTTGTTCATCATTGTCTTTTGTAGAATGATCGAGATTGTTCATATAGTGCATTAGCACAATGATTGCATTATCAATTTCTTGATCCATTGACTGATAATTAACTTGATTTTTTATTCTATCTTCACGAGGTAACGATCGTTGATATTGTAAACCTGCGAGCACATATTGCATTAATGGCATGGTGAGTACATTAAAATACTCCGAAATATTTTGTCTCATAACAATGGTAGGTAGACAGCAATAATGCGTTGAATCACGGATATTTTCAACATGCATGTTAAAACTAGCTACTTTGCTTAAACGGTCCTGCATCTGCCAAAATGGTGCATCATAATTAAGTGTGGGCGGTAAAAGTCCGAGGTATTGGCACAATTTATCATTGCCTAGATTTGAGTTATACGCATGGAATGGAACAGAAGAATAACAAAAGTAAGCACCACGTCCCTCATTGAGAGGAAACTCAAGCAATGGGAGGCAATGATCCTTTGTAACGTTTTTATAATTGATTAGTTGTTCTGTAACAATGGCATTGGCATCACAACCTAAACAAGAAAAGGTATAAAAGGAATGTCTCGCACTCCCCCCTCCTTTCACATTAAGCTCATCTAACGTAGCTAGGCCTCTCAACACAATCCTGGGCTCGCCATGTGAGTAGTCTAATACCTCTGCATTCGTTCTCCATCCGCTTTGATCTATTGCTTGTTGAATTCCAGGAATACTCCCAACAATCGTATATGTAGTATACCGAAGAATAGTATCGGGGGTTACAGTGGTGGCATACACATTGTCATCCAATGCAAAACGCTCGGTAAGATTAAAGAGTGTTTCGTTGTAGAGAGTTAATGTCTGCAATGTATCTTCATCACCGACAAACCAATACGAATTCGCATTGAATACGATAGAACAAGTACTATCGCCATCCACAAGCGACTCCACAAATTTATCATACTCTTCCGAACCATACATGCATGGTTTCTGAGAAGAATATTCAAACAACGAACGAATATATAGTGATTGTTTTTCTCTATCTAAGTGACAAAATGCAGAAAAATTTATAAATTGCATAATATACTCCTGAAAAAAATATTTTATATATTATATTTTATATACAGTTAGTATATATCAAAAACAAGCTCTCAATATTTATGCGTATAAATTAAGCGACTTTTTTAAATGTGAACAGCCCCTAATGTTTTTATTTCTTAACAAAACAAACCGAAGAGGTGATGGTGTCGATCTGAATTCACCTATTTTTTGGCAATTGTTCAATTGCCAACTGATAATATATCGACTATTATAAATTATCAATTGAAGAAAAATAGTAACTTATGAATCAACAACTGATCAAGCAATTAATTCAAGAGCAAACACCAATCCGATTACTGAATGATCACGTTATCCGGTGTTTAATGTAATCGTCCAAGCTATTCAAGTTACAACAATGAATGAAACACTAAACGGTATTGTCAGCAAAGTAACCTACCATAATCAAACAACAGGTTGGTCAGTCCTCAGGGTGCATCCACTCAATGCGCCACAACAACAAGAAACTGTCACGGTGCATCAAACCAAGGTATTTGCTGGCGCCACGATGGAGTTCATTGGAGCATGGACTATCGATGGAAAATATGGTCGTCAATTTAAAGCAAATAAGGCCATTGAAAAAAAACCAGCCACAACCGCATCGATTGAAAAATATTTAGGATCTGGACTTATAAAAGGAGTAGGGCCAAAAACCGCAAAAAAAATTGTCAAATATTTCAAACAAGATACGTTGGAAATCTTTGAGTCCAACATCAATCGATTAACGGAGGTTCCGGGGATCGCCACAAAAAAGCTTAATATGATTGAATCGGCTTGGACTGAACATAAAGCGATTAGAGATGTGATGATGTTTTTACAGCATCATGGGATAAGCACGCTGTTTGCTGTAAAAATCTATAAAAAATACGGCGATGAAGCAATAAAAATTGTGACAGAAAATCCATATCAGCTGGCTAATGATTTTTATGGAATTGGATTTTTTTCAGCCGATAAAGTGGCATTAAGCCTTGGTTTGGCGCCTGATAGCAAGCAACGCATAATCGCTGCAATAAAACACGTATTGGCCGCAAGTCGAGAACAAGGGCATTGTTATTTAACCTTGCAACAGATTAATACAGGCATTATAGCGTTAATTGAAATGAACCTGGGCGATCAATTATTAGAACATCTTGCGTTTATGGAAAAAGATCAGCAAATTAAAACCAGAATGATCAAAAAAGACAACCAGGATCGTGTTTGCTACTACTCCAAAACACTGTTTTATGATGAGCAAACCGTTGCTAAAAGAATAATTGATATGAACGGCGCACTACCTTTGGACTCTGCCCGAGTAGCTTCATGGATTGCAACCTATTGCGAGAAAAAATCAATTTCCTTAAGTGATGAGCAGGCTAATGCCGTAGAAAACATTGTTCAACATCGCTTTTCAGTGTTAACAGGCGGCCCTGGATGTGGAAAAACGACAACCACATTAGTTATTGTACGACTCCTTGAGGCGATGAAAAAACGTGTTTTACTGGCAGCCCCTACGGGACGTGCCACACAAAGAATGACCGAGGTGATTGGGCGAGAGGCCAAAACAATACACCGGTTACTTGAGTGGAAAGTAGGTGAGTTTAAAATGAATGAGGACAACCCTCTTAATGCTGATTTTTTAATCGTGGATGAGTGCTCCATGCTCGATATCAGTTTGAGTGCGTCCTTGTTAAAAGCCGTTCCAATAAACTGCCAGGTTCTTTTTATCGGTGACGCAGATCAACTTCCATCTATTGGTGCGGGTAATGTTCTGAAGGATATTATTGGATCAGTGGTTGTACCCTGCTTTAGATTAACTAAAATTTTTCGCCAAGCACAAGCTTCGTCAATTATAAAATATGCCCATGAAATGAATAAATCAAAAACACCCCATATTAATTCACCGTTTAACAAGCCTGAACTATGGCAATCAGGGGAGGACTGTCTCTTTATTGACTCCGATGAAGCCACGAAAGAACAACTCAGTTTCATCTCCAAGGTGAAGCATCAATTTAACTGGAAAACCGATGATTTGAAAGACGCATTGGACGTAACTCCTTTTGAATTTAGAGCAGAAGAAGACATTAAATCAGCTTATGAGCAGGACTTCACAGTCCCTGATAAATTTAAGCACGTTGATTTAAACAAACTGCATCACACAGACAGTGATCTACAGGCATTAAAAATGCTATTGAAGAAAATACACCCCTGGTCATCATTGCATTATGGGCTTACAGCGGTTGATGTGGTTGTGAAACTGTATTTAAACTGGATCCCAAAATATAAAGGATTCGATACTGAAATTCAAATTTTAACGCCCATGACGCGAGGCAGCCTTGGATCTGCGAATTTAAATAAGGTCATTCAAGAGAAAGCAAACCCCTATTCTGTGCATAAAAATCAAATAAATATAGGGGAAAAAATATTTCGTGAGGGTGATCGCGTCATACATCGCCGTAACAATTATGATTTGAATGTTTTTAATGGGGATATTGGAAAAATAATAACGATTGATAATGAAAATCTCACGTGTTTGGTTTCGTTTTCCCCTGATAACAGAACGGTTCATTATGAAAAGGACGACATTATGGAGTTGGACTTGGCCTATGCAATAACCATTCATAAATCACAGGGAAGTGAATTTTCAACCGTCATTATTCCAGTCCTCACACAACACTTTAAAATGCTCTACAGAAACTTAATTTACACTGGATTAACCAGGGCAAAAAAACTGGCCGTATTTGTTGGAACCAGGAAAGCCATGTCCATGGCGATTAGACAACAAGACACGAATAACAGGCAGACGGCTTTGGAACTGTTAATTAAAATGGATGGAAAGGAATAAACTCGATCCCGCAGTTTTAATGAACCTACATGTTGCCTCATAACCAAATGTTACCCAAAACATGTCTATACTTAACAGTATGCGAACTTAAACCAACATAAATGGTGACATGATGCCTTTCCAAGCCAATATAGAGCCAATCCCTAGAAAGATACACTTCATTTGGTTGGGAGGCCCTATTCCAGAGCACTATCTTAGATCAATCGCAGGCCTTGCAAAATTAGCAAAAAAAGATGGCTATGAAATTAATCTATGGGTAGATAATGAAAAAAATTATGCAAAAACAGCTGATCAATGCAACATCTCTATCCCTAACTTAAACATAAGGAATATCAGAAGCGAATTATATGAAAAGCAAAATAATGACCCATTTTATCAGAATGACAGCTCTGATTTTGCATTGCAACTCATCACAGCAAAACGATTTCAAATCTCTGTTGAGCGTGAGCTGATTGGATTTCACAATTTTGCTGCAGCATCAGACTTATTAAGGCTCGAGATATTGCGTCAAGAGGGCGGATGGTATTTTGATACAGATACTGAGTTTCCTGACATTAACCCTCCATATCCTCCCAGTCTTAATAGAAACGTTGATTTGAGAGACGTTGATTCGAATTTAGAGTGGGCATTAGACTCGTACAAAAGCCAATATCAGTCTTATCTACAAAAACTTCGTGACTTCAACGGAGGACAAGACATTCCGACTGCCCCTGAGCGTCCAGTCAATAACAAAGAATGGTATAATCGTTATACACAAAAATCTGAGCAGTTAGAGGCCACTGTGGAAGCGCTTCATCTTAGCTTGTTGAATGATTACAGAAATTTTAATGCACATACGGCAACAGCAACAAAAGCAACGAGACCACACCTGAGTGATATCAGTATTCCGAAATTAGGTATTGTTACAAATCATGATATATACAAAAAAAAATACGATGCAGATGATCATATAGTTACAATTGATGCTAAGTTTTATGGAAGTAATGATATCTTGGGCGCAGTTCCAAACAATGATTGCATAAAGTGCATGATTATTGAATCAATGCATGCATATCAACGTGCCGACATGAAAAAATATAAGAAAGAACTGAGTCAAATGGATCTAAAACGTTTCCCGAATGCAGTAGAGTCTAGAAGATTACTGACTATGGAGGTATCAGGACCTGGAGTTATACAAAAAGTCATGTCTAAAAAATGGGATGATGTTCAAAAGGAAATCTCTGCAGACTCAACCCTGAATGACCTGGAAAAAAGTCGTTTAATTAGCAAAACATTTCACTCAACCAAGTTAGGGGTCAACGTGAATTATGATGATCATATAGATCGTGCTGCAGGTATCACAGTAATCAGCAACTCCGATCTTACATGGCTATCTTCCAAAAAAACATACCCATCATTTGATACCAGTAATCTTCCTGATCTAAAAACGAATACTGCTAAATCAATTGATTCTGATGATCTGGAAAATCCTGAAAATCAAATCTCTGGCCCTAAACAGTAGCCATTCTGCATAACTGTTCGCCAATCACTCGATTCCGCAGTTTTGATGATGTCAAGACTATTTATTTATATTATTTTTGGATAAGATAGCAAGGGATCCCTAAGGCGCTCTTCTGACTACTCCCTCATTACTGAATTGTGAATAACTTTTTAAGTTTAAATTTAGTCTGATCACTTGACAAGATTTCGACTTGGTATAACCAATTGAAAAATATGTTTATTTTCAACTTTAAGAGCGAGTTTGTCAGGCTACGATTATCCACAAAATCTGTGGGTAACTCTGTGGGCAGGATATTAAACTCATTGATAATACACGATATAGCGTCCTGGTTTGGAACTACCCAGCCGCACTGACTCAAGGTAAATGATGCATCAACATGATCGATATGGCCAAGCAAAAAAAATCACTTTGATAGGTGCCGTGGTTAACGCATTACTAGGTTTTATCAAGCTCATTGGTGGCGTCATTTTTCATTCACATGCCTTGATTGCTGATGGGATACATTCGTTTGCCGACCTCGTGACAGACATGATGGTTCTTTTTGCATCCAAATATGGCAGTCAAGATGCCGACGAGTCTCATCAATATGGCCACAAACGCATCGAAACGGCCGCAACATTTATATTGGCCCTGCTACTCATTCTTGCAGGTGTAGGCATTGCCTGGGACTCACTGGATGAAATCATTTTTAATCAACATACGATGCCCAGCTCTTTCGCTTTACCCATTGCTGCTTTATCTATTTTAGCTAATGAGGTCTTATTCCACTGCACGCGTCGTGTTGGCAAGCGTATTCACTCGGATTTGATTATTGCCAATGCCTGGCATCACCGCTCTGATGCTGCCTCATCTGCCGTAGTTGTAATCGGCCTGATTGGGAGTCTATTGGGCTGGGTATGGTTTGATGGGCTGGCAGCCATTGTTGTGGGTTGCATGATTATTCAAATGGGTTTGAGTTATGGGTGGAATAGTGTCAAAGAACTCGTTGATACGGCAGTTGATCAACAACTATTGACGGAAATTGAACAAATTATTCGTAGCATAGACGGTGTGCAAAAAATTCATCAATTGCGCACGCGCATGATGGGTGGTGATATTTTTATTGACGTACACATCCAGGTATCCCCCATGATTTCAGTGTCCGAAGGACATTTTGTGGCTCAACATGTACATCTCGCACTGGTTGAACAGCTTGAACGTGTCAATGATGTTACTGTGCATGTTGATCCAGAAGATGATGAGACCTCTGAGCCATCATTCAATTTGCCCAATCGTCAGGCCGTCGAGCTTGAATTTCTGGAAAAGTGGCGGGCTGATTACCCTGGTATTCAGCACTGGATATTGCATTATCTTGATGGAAGTCTGTCAATCGACTTAATATGCGATCAACCGCTCGGCCAAGCGGATGCACTTCAGCAACGTATTAAAGATGATCTGGCCACACAAACCAATATTACAGCGGTTCGTTTATTGAGCCATACGGCAACGCTTGCTATACTTCATGTAAGTAAAAGTTAAGGATCACACCATATGGCCACGGCCACATTAAAATTATTTTTTGCACTCAGCATTTTGGCTGTAATCCTACTCGCAGGCTGGTATCCATTTAAAAAACGCCTGAGCAAAGACGAGCATTTTGATTTCCCAATAGGCGAAACATTGGCAACCGGTGTATTTCTCGGAGCCGCCTTGCTACACATGTTGCCTGAATCGAATGCCATGTTTAATACCATGGGCTACCATTACCCATTTGCCTACCTGATTACCGGTGGTATTTTCCTGCTGTTTTTGTGGCTTGAACATATCGGCAAGGAACTGTATCACCACAATGACGCATCCCATCCGGCCTTTGCCATCCTGGCCTGGCTCATGTTATCCGTTCACTCATTAGTACTTGGTACAGCGTTAGGCCTAAGTCATGAATATGGTTTGATTATCATGCTGTTTCTGGCGATTATCACCCACAAATGGGCAGAAAGTTTTGCGATTGCAATGCAGTTAAACAAAAGCTCCTTAACCGCAAAAAAAAGCGCTATATTGTTTGTTGTTTTTGCATTAATGACACCACTGGGTATTTTTACAGGCTGGTATTTTGGTCGAGGAGTGGAAACCAATTCTCTGATAGATCCCATTTTGATCGCCGTATCCGCCGGCACGTTTCTGTATCTCGGAACCCTTCACGGTCTCGAACGTTGCGTAATGGTTCAACGCTGCTGTAATTTGCGTGATTTCAGCTTTGTGATTATTGGGTTTTTGTTGATGGCGTCAGTGGCATCTTATGTTTAGAGGCGGTTTAGGAGTCGCGTAATCTCCTCAATTAAATATAACGGGATATTTAACACCTTGCCATCCTGCTTTAAATTTAACATTGACACCCGCAAAATTAATTCCGGATTATATTTTTCTGCATAGATCTTCAAGCTTTTACTTCTAACGGATGCATTTGACTTCACTTCCAGTGGAATAATATTACCAGCCTGCTGAATAATGCAATCAACCTCCGCACTACCCTGACTTGTCCAATAATACTGATTTTGAAAGCACGGCGCTAAAGCTTGAAATACATAATTTTCAGTCAGTGAGCTCCGGAACTCTTGAAACAATTGGTCTCCATCCAACAAAGCTCTAACCGGCAATTCAGAAATCGTATTCAATAATCCGACATCCAGAAGATAAACTTTAAAAATATCCAAATTACTGTACGCTTTCAAGGGCATTTTGGGCGTCGAAATGTTATGTACTTTATATATCAACCCCGCAGCATTTAACCATTGTATAGCTTCTTCATACTCTCTGGCACGGGCACTTGAGCGCACTATTGAATAAATAAACTTCTTGTTTTCTTTTGCCAACTGACTTGGGATGGAGTTCCATACTTCTGAAATCTTAATACTTAAACTTTTTGCAGCATGCTTTGAAAAATCAAGATCATACGATTTCAAAATATCCTGATGTACTTTTCTTACGGCATTAAAGTCCTTGCTATTAACATAGGTTAATACAGCCTCCGGCATACCACCGGTAAAATAATAAATTCTTAATAACTCATTCAATTTATGATGAAAAGGCTCAGGCAATGGTTCTATTTTAGCAATGCCGATGAGGTACTCTTTTAACATGACCTCGCCAATAGCATCTAAAAACTCCATAAAGCTTAATGGGTACAAATGTTGAAAATTAACTTTACCAACAGGGAATCCTTCTTTATTCCCCATTTTAACCCCCAGCAACGAACCGCAGGCACAGACATGATATTCATTCGCATTTTCATTGAAATATTTTAAGCTATTCAGCGCGTGAGGGCATTCCTGTACCTCATCAAAAATGATCAACGTATGTTGTGGATGAATGGGCTTGTTAAAGTGTATTGATAGTTTATAAATAATGTCCTTCGGATCCAAACTGGTTTCAAAATATTTTTTTAATCCAGGACTATCTTCAAAATTCAAATACACATGATCACGGTATGCAATTTTTGCAAATGTATTTAATATGTGTGTCTTACCTACTTGCCTCGCACCATAAAGCAACAAGGGTTTACGATGTAAATCCGCTTGCCAAGCCATCAGATTTTCAAGAATATTTCGTTTCATAAGATACCCGAATCGGTTCACTGATCACGTTTTATCAACGATAAAGGTGTTAAATATCACATTTATCGTTGATAAAACGTGATCTAATACACAATATTAGTACTAAAAACGTGATATATCAAGTTCAATGGTAACACGCCAGGTAATACAAAATACGTATATATCGCTATTCACATTTATGGGTAAACCGGCGTATAATGCTCTTTTTTAAAGTTAAGAGCGTATTATTTATGTATGACCGTCACTCCAAGACTGAACAATTAAATATTCCAATATTTCAACCCAAGACACACACTTCGTCGGGAAAGTTCCATTCTGAATTGACTTGGAACGTGGTCACAAGTTTATTACATACAGAGGAGTCTATTTTCAACGCAGAACACTCGGATGAGTCTGAAGAGATCAATGCGCCACAAAACATCGATAACAATGAATCGGTTGCAAAAGGCAACGAAGATTTAGATATAGAAGCAAACAGTAAGGAAGTTAAACAACATCCTGTCTCGAATCAAGGTATATTTTTGAAAAGCCCAAGTACTGATAGCCTTGAGGATTTTCAATTCAATCTAGATATGTGAATTTAAGCTTCAATGACCTCAAGTCCAGCCATATATGATCGCAATGCTTGAGGAATATGAATATTTCCGTCTTTGTCCTGATAATTTTCCATAATAGCGACCAGCGTCCTGCCCACAGCGAGTCCTGATCCATTCAATGTGTGCACTAGCTCCATGTCGTTGGTTGCGGAATTTCGATAGCGCGTTTGCATGCGCCGAGCTTGGAAAGACTCTGTGTTGCTACAGGATGAAATTTCACGATACGTGTTTTGGCTGGGTAACCACACTTCCAAATCATACGTTTTAGCAGCCCCGGCACCCATGTCACCAGTGCACAGGATCAAAACGCGGTACGGTAATTCTAGGCGCTGCAAAATCGATTCCGCGTGGCTAGTCAGCTGCTCCAGAGCATCATAAGATGATTCCGGAGTCGTGACCCATACCAGCTCAACTTTTTCAAATTGATGCTGGCGAATCAAGCCTTTGGTGTCTTTGCCATAAGAACCCGCTTCGCTGCGAAAACAGGGTGAATGGCAGGCGTATCGAATAGGTAAGGATTCAACATTCAAAATCATGTCGCGCACGGTATTGGTGACGGGGATTTCAGCTGTGGAGGTCAAATAGTAACCGGCATCGCCTTGAATCCTGAATAGATCTTCTTCAAATTTTGGCAATTGCCCTGTGCCACGCAGGCTGTCTGCGTTAACGATGTAGGGTACGTAAATTTCCTGGTAACCGTGCTCTTCTGTATGTACATCCAGCATAAATTGAATCAGTGCTCGATGTAGTTTTGCCAGTTGTGATTTCATCACAACAAACCGGCTACCGGTGATTTTGGATGCCAGTGCGAAATCCATTTGTCCCAAGCCTTCACCTAATACATCATGCGATTTAGCCTCAAAATCAAACTCAGGCACATTCCCCCAGCGACGAACTTCTTGATTGTCTTCTTCATTACGACCAATGGGTACAGATTCATGCGGGAGGTTTGGTAACCGCAGGCTGATGTCCTCAATTTGATGCAGGATCGCCGCGAGCTCTGCCTTTTTGGCTTCCATCTCATCACTGATGCGACCTACTTCCGTGCGCATTGGCGTGATGTCTTCATTGCGTGATTTAGCAAGACCAATGTCTTTAGAGCGTTGATTACGCTCATTTTGCAATGCTTGAGTGGCTACTTGCAGGGCTTTGCGTTGTGAATCAAGGGCAATGAATGCGGGCACATCGAACGTAAAACCACGTTTTTTTAATTGATCCGCGACGTATTGCGGGTTATCTCTTAGTAAATGAGGATCTAACATAAGGCACCTGATTTTAAAATAATGGTTTGAATTATGAACTACTCGCTCCGTGGCAAGGAACGTCAATATCACCCTACGAGCAGTTACTGAATTATATACTGACTCCGCAGTTATTAATGCCTAACACCGTCTCGAAGCCTTGGCTCAACCTACCGAACAATCCCGCGCGTAGATTTCATCAATGCCTCAATCATAGGCACCAATTCTGGGCAATCTTCTTTCATTAGATCCAGTTCACTCAGCGCTTGTTGTACTGTTAATCCCTTTCTAAAAATAACTTTATAAGCACGGCGCAAATAGTCAATCGCTGAGGATGAGAAACCTCGTCGTCGAAGTCCTACTGTATTAATACCACATGCCGATGTTGTATGGCCGGCAATCATGACGTAGGGCAACACATCCTTATTAACGTAAGTGGCGCGCGCAATAAATGCATATGCACCCACCTGACAAAATTGATGAACTGCAGCATAAGCACCAATAATTGCATAATCATCGATGATGACATGACCAGACAATGCTGAGTAATTCACCATAATAACCTGATTGCCAACCATGCAGTCGTGGCCAATGTGCGAATAGGCCATCAGAAAATTGTGATCGCCAAGCCGTGTAAGACCACCGCCTTTTACTGTGCCTCGGCTGATCATGCAAAATTCACGAATAACGTTATGATCACCAATTTCCAGACGTGTTGCTTCGCCTTGATAGGTTATATCTTGTGGTTCATCGCCAACAGATGCAAATTGAAAAATTTTGTTATGCTTACCGATAACTGTTGGTCCTTGAATAACCACATGTGGACCAATCCAAGTTCCTTCTCCAATATCAACATCAGCACCAATAATGGTTCCTGGACCTACGGTTACCCCTGCGCCTAATTTGGCTGAAGGATGAATTATCGCATGTTCACTTATCACTTTTTTTAATTTCCTTCGCGGCACTCATTAAATCTGCAGAGCAGGCCAGTTTTTCACCGACAAAAACTTCCCCATGCATACGCCAAAAATCGCGTTTTTGTCCAATTAATTTTATATTCAGACGCAATTGATCACCTGGTGTAACAACCTGTTTGAATTTGGCATTGTCAATTCCTGCAAAAAAATACAAAAATTCATACCCTTCTTTCGGCGTTCGCGACAGATTTGACAGTATAGCACTCGCTTGTGCCATAGACTCCAGCATCAATACGCCTGGCATGATGGGATTGCCGGGAAAATGTCCAGAAAAAAAAGGCTCGTTAATGGTCACATTTTTCGTGGCAACTATATAATCAAATACTTTGTAATCCAGAACCCTGTCAACCAGGATGAAGGGATAACGATGCGGTAATAAATCAAGAATTTTATTAATATCCACAAATCCACTCATGGGAAATCTCTCACTTAATTCTTTAAAAACGACTTAAACGCAAGTAGCAGGATGAAGGGTAATATATCCCCTCATCCGCCTTCGGCAATATCAATTAATTTCCTGCATAACCTTCGCTGTGACATCCAGTTTTTCTACGCTAAACGGTGCCGCATCTTTTTGAAAAACGAGGTCATATTTTTCACTTTCTGCTACTTTAGCAATGGCAGCACGGATTTTATTGTAAAATTCTTCCATCGCTTCATTGTGTGCTGTGCTCAGTTCCTGTTGATACTGCTGACCTTCTCTTTCAAATTGTTGCTGTGTACCGACAATTTGTTTTTCCAGGTCTTTTCTCTGTGTCTGGCTCATGATAGCCGTGTCACGTTTGAACTTTTCCATATCTTTTTTCAAGCCGTCTTCCATTGCGACCAGTTTGTCACGACGTGGCTTGAATTCTTTTTCCAATTTTTCCTGGATACCTTTCATCTGGGTTGATGTCTGCATGATTTTTTGCAAATCAACCACGCCGATTTTAGTGCCATCTGCAAAAGTACTGCCAGCACTGATTACCAACATTAACGCTATTAAAACACCACCAATTTGCTTCATGATTCCACTCCTGATTCAAAAACCTACCGACCTTACCACAAACTTTGCCTTACGCATTCCTGCGTGAGACATCTATTTTAATTGGCTATAAATGCTAGCACAAATCATTACCGGTTGCGATAATAACAATTAAAAACCTGACGACACTGAGAACGCAAACGGTTGTACTCTATCCAGGCGCTCTGCATTAAATGGTGTAGCCAAACTAAAGGCTAATGGACCAAACGGTGATCGCCACTCGACTGATACACCACCGGAGTAACGCATAGATCCAGTATTTGTGCCGCTAAAGGCTATCGGCGTTCCCTGAACAAATACATTACCCGCATCAACGAACAAGCTAACACGCAGTGTTTCACGACTAATCGGATACGGTAAGACCAAGCCAGCATTACCATTTACCAGGACGTTAGCACCAATTGCATTGCCATGATTATCTTTAGGGCCCAGTGAGTAACTGTCAAAACCACGAACCTGTCCTGGCTGTGCATTACCCCCTGCAAAGTAGTTTTCGTAAAAGGGTAATCCTTGACTATGCCAAGTGTTTCCGTAGCCCACATTCCCCATTAGCGTCGCTATAAACCCTTGAATCAGAGGATAATATACTCGCGCCTGATACGATGCCTTATAATAAGTCAGTGACTCAGACGTTGCTGGCAATGCAAATAGCAATCCTGCCTGTTGATTCGTTCCACGTGTGGGATAGGGCATTTGATCATAACTATTACGACTCCATCCTGACATTAACCGGATTTGATTAAAGTCACGTCCGTATTGATTCACAAAATTTTGAATTTGCAGCACGCTACCAACGGATTTAATACGAAGTCCCTGATACCCATACCCAAACTGCAGACTATTTTTTTCACCCAGCGGAACATTATAATTTATATCAGAACCATATCGATCGGAGCTATACGCACTAACATCCAAATGCTTCGGATCAACTGTCTGGAAATACAAGTCAAAACCTCGGCCAACGCCTGTTTTAGTATAAAAAGGGTTGTAGTAATTAAATGTATAATCCTGTCCCCAGTAGCTTGCGTTAAAACCTACACCAACGGTGCGGCCTGTTCCCATAAAGTTGTATTGGTTAAATGCGGCATTAACTTGTGGCCCGGTCGTACCATAGCCCAATGACGCTGTGGCTTCAGCTGAAGGAGCCTCTTCCAACTGCACATCCAGATCAACTTGATTGTTAGCACCTGGAACGGGTGTTGTTTTGATATTAATGTCTTTCAAATAATTTAACATTCGCAATTTACGTTCAGATTCTTTGATATTATGCAGGGATAACAAAGCGCCCTCATCCTGAGTAATAATGTTGCGCAAAACGTAATCAGCCGTTTTGGTGTTGCCATGAAAATCAATACGACGCACGTAAACATGCCGGCCTGGATCAACCACAAACGTAATAAATACCGTTTTATTGGTTTCATCAATGCGAGGTTCCGCGTTGACCGCTGGAAATCCAAACCCTACATCGCCAAGCGCCAAACCGATAGAGGAAATGGTTTCTGTCACTTGTTGACGAGAAAACACGTGACCTTTTTTAACCTGAACCAGCGATTCTATTTGTTTTTTAGGCAGAATTGTTTTACCTGTCACAGCAAAGCCGGAAAAATGATATTGCGGACCTTCCTCAATGTGAATATTAACAAACACATCCTTTTTATCCGGAGCTAACAAAACCTGTGAGGAGACAATATTAAATTTCAAATAACCATGATTCAGGTAAAAAGAGCGTAGAGCTTCCAATGATGCGTCCATTGAGGCTTTGGAATACTGATCTTTTTTAGTGAAATAGGTAAATACGTTGCTCGAGGACAATGCCAGCTCAGGCCGCAATTCATTCGCAGTGAAATCATGATTACCAATAATCTTGATTTCTTTAATGCGTGACACACGACCTTCAGACACCACCACGTTGATGGCCACGCGGTTTTCAGTCAAGTCGGTTACTTTGGCATTAATCCGCGCATTGTATTTGCCTCGCGCATTATAAGCTTGCTTAAGCTCCTTCTCGAGCCGTTCCAACGATGCTCGCTGAAACACGCGCCCTTTCACCAGCCCCATGTCTTTTAGCAGCTCTTTCATTTTATCACTGGGGATTTCTTTATTACCCACAACGGTAACCGACCCAATAGTTGATCGCTCAACGACTTGAACGACCAAAGTATTGCCCTGCCGTTCAAGCACGACGGATTGAAAAAACCCCGTCTCATATAAAGCGCGAATAATTTGTGGAGTAGACTTCGGTCCAATTTCTTCGCCTACCTGAATAGGCAAATAATTCAATACCGTGCCGACGCTTACCCGCTGCAAACCAGCTACCTTGATATCGCGTACAATAAAACCATTTTCAGCATACACTTGAGCCGACAACGCCAATGCCGTGGCACAACATGCAACGACTACAATATTTTTACTTATTTTTATCATATAATTTTTACATCCTGCGCAACGAGTCCAAAAACTCAGGGCAAAAACTCGATCAAGCAACAAATGAAACCCTTTTATAGGAAGTGATACACGCTTGTCAACATAAACTTCACTAGCCCGCCAATCTTGTAATATCATTGTTCAGCGCGATAATCATTAACGTACCCAACAACACCATCCCGAGATAAGATCCAGCGGATTTCAGCTTATCTGAAACCGGGCGCCTTAAAACTATTTCAATCAAATAATAAAGCAAATGACCACCATCCAGCATGGGAATCGGCAATAAATTTAGCACGCCTAAACTAACACTAATCAAAGCCAGAAAAAACAGGTAGTCGGATAATCCCCGGCTGGCAGACTCACCCGCACCTTGGGCGATTCCAACAGGACCGCTGATGCTGTGCCATGGCAGCTTACCGGTGATCAATCGACCCACCAAGAGAACTGTTGCGCCGGTTAAATCCAGCGTTTGTCTGAATGCTGTGGCAAGGGCAGGTAGCGGCGCCTCACGTTGTAAACGCAACCAGGGCTCAAACAGCCGCGTCGGATCTTGAGAGCGCACACCCAAATAACCCTCTCGATGCTCTTCATTCATTAAACTACTCGTGTGAAGGGTAACGGGGATAGATTGCCCATGTCGATTAATGTGTAATACAACATCTTGATCTGGATGAAGCTTGATCACCTCGACTAGCCTCAGCCACTTATCGATTCCTTGGCCTGCAACAGACGTAATGACATCACCAATCTGCAGGCCTGCGGTTTCTGCTGGTGAGTTGGGAATCACCTCTCCAATAATTGGCGGTACAGTCGGTATAAAGGGTACAACACCAAGGCTGGTCAACACATCCTGTTTTTTTTCATCCAATACCAACGTCGCCAGTGATAAAATATGTGTTTCCTTCTGGCCACCGGTTAATGACTTGACCGTCATGGAAACTGGGTCATGCGTTCCTGACAACAGGGTCATTGCATAAGCAACATCACGCCAGCTGGAGATGTTTTTGCCATTTAATGACAAAATCTCCTGCTTTGCCGATAAGCCTGCGCGTGCTGCAATACCATCTGGCGTCACGCCATCAATGATGGGAGCAAGCGATTTGATGCCGATAACCAGCATCAGCCATAATGCGACAAAGGCAAAAATAAAATTAAACATCGGACCGGCGAGGACAATAGCTATGCGTGTCCAGACGGGTTTGTTGTTTAACGCCATGTGGCGTTCCTGTTCCGGAACATCGCTCTCGGTTTCATCCAGCATTTTAACGTAGCCACCCAGAGGAACAAGCGACCACGTATATTCAGTACCGCGTTTATCATGCCAGCGGGCTAATATTTTGCCAAAACCAAATGAAAATCGCAGCACTTTGACGCCAACACTTCGAGCGACTATAAAATGACCATACTCATGCACGGTGACCAAGAGTAACAAAGCTAAAACAAAATACAGCATCATAGACAACATATTACAATCCCTGAAAAATGCCATGCATCGTGTGCGCAAAATAAAACAATGGGAGAGCCGCAATCAAACTATCCAGTCGATCAAGCACGCCGCCATGACCTGGGAAAAGTTGCCCTGTGTCTTTAATCTGACATCTGCGTTTCAACATACTGATAAATAAATCACCCAATATTGAAATTAACGCGGTAAGCGCTGCGACAACAAACCAGACCGCCACGTGTTCCGGCTTAAAATAAACATAAGCAATGCCCGCAACCAGCATTGCCAATGCAATGCCCCCCAACGAACCTTCAATGGTCTTGCCAGGACTTACCGCTGGAATTAATTTACAACGTCCCCACTGTTTACCCGTCAAATAGGCACCAATATCGGTCGCCCAAATCAGGCAAAGCAAGTACACAATCAAATCTTTTCCATTGACTTGCTGATAGAGCGAACTCATTGCACTAGCCACTAACGGCAGCAGAAGCAGGCACGCACCACCCACAACCACACGATACCCCCAAACAGCCTGTGAGGCAGGATAGGTCAATACCGCAACCAAAATTAACCCCCAGAAAGCCAGATCTGCAATCAACCAGTAATTCAACCAATGAACAGCTGGCCAGATCAGCAACAGCAAAACTGTGATAAAAAGACCTTTATTAACAACGTGTTTAACCGGTATTAATTGCAGCCACTCCCATCCAAGTACAGCTGTAAGCAATAAGACCAGCGACCCCAGCACCAGGACACTAGCATAATAAATGGCCATCAAGACTAACGGCACCAGCACCAATGTTGTCAGCAATCGTTGTTTAAACATGATTATTCTCAACCAGTTGTTTGGACGTTTTTCCATAGCGACGTTCACGTGAACTAAAACACGCCAGTGCTTTATCAAGCTCTTCAGCCGAAAAATCAGGCCAAAATACTTCAGAAAAATAAAGTTCCGTATAAGCTAGCTGCCAAAGAAAAAAATTACTGATACGCAGTTCCCCACCTGTACGAATGAATAAGTCGGGATTGGGCAAATCGCAAATATTGAGTTGCTCTGCAAATGCATCCTCATCAATCTGTTCAACCGACATCTCTCCATCAGCCACGCGCTTCGCAAGCGCTTTTGCCGCTTGCACAATGTCCCATTTTCCGCCGTAGTTAATCACCACATTCAAGATCAGGCGATCGTTATTCATGGTCAAATCCTCGGCCATCTGCATTTGTTCACGCAAGGCAGGTGCTAACTGAAGGCGGTTACCAGTAAAACGCAGGGACACGCCATTTTGATGTAACTCGGTTATTTCACGTGTCAGAGCTTGAACAAACAATTCCATGAGAAAATTAACTTCTATTTCAGGACGCGCCCAATTCTCGCTACCAAAAGCCCAGATACTTAGCACATTGATGCGTTTTTCAATACACGCCTTAACCACTGACTTCACTACAGCAACGCCTGCACAATGCCCTTCGCTGCGCGGCAAACCCCGGTTTTCGGCCCAGCGCCCGTTCCCATCCATAATGATAGCTACGTGTTCAGGTATTTTTTTATTCAACCTACTTCTTCCTTCAGCAAAAATGGCCTATAGTCTAACCTCTTTATTAGAAAAGATTAAGTGAAATTCATGCTCAGAAAATTACCACTGATTTTAATGATTCTGGATGGCTGGGGTTACCGCGAAGAAACTGAACACAATGCCATTTCAGCAGCAAATACACCACAATGGGATTCATGGTGGAAAACACGCCCTCACATCCTGCTCGAAGCGTCAGGACTACCTGTCGGGTTGCCCGACAAACAAATGGGCAATTCCGAAGTGGGTCATATGCACATTGGTGCCGGACGGGTTATTCCTCAAGACTATACAAGAATTAATGCCGCAATAAGTGATGGCAGCTTTGCCAAAAATCCAGTATTTATTGAGGCAATAGACGATCTAAAACATCGCGGGCACGCCTTGCATGTCATGGGTTTATTGTCCACCGGAGGTGTACATAGCCATGAAAACCATTTGTTCGCCTTCTTGAGCCTGTGCGCACAACGGCAATTTTCAAATATTTATCTACATTTGTTTCTTGATGGTCGCGACACGTCTCCACAAAGTGCACTATCTAGCCTTGCAAGACTGAACGAGCATCTGCAGAAATACCCTGTTGCAACAGTATGTTCCATAACCGGTCGTTACTATGCCATGGATCGCGATCACCGTTGGCAACGCATGGAACCTGTTTATCGTCTGCTAACTGAAACACCGTGCGCACCGCAATATGATACAGCAGAGGATGCCGTCAGACATTTTTATCAACAAAACATTTATGATGAATTCATTCCCCCCACCCAAATTGGAGCAGGCAGGGCAATTAACGATGGCGATTCGGTATTTTTTTTAAATTTTCGCGCGGATCGGGCCAGACAATTAACTCAGACACTGGTTGACGATAATTTCGACGGATTTAACCGAAAAATACAACCCAAAATAGCACGATTTGTTAGTATGACATCCTACTCAAAACATCTTCCGACCTGTGCCGCCTTTCCTGGAATGACCTTATCTAATACATTAGGTGAAGTCATCGCGAGCCATGGACTGCGTCAATTACGTCTTGCAGAAACAGAAAAATATGCCCATGTTACTTTTTTTCTCAATGGTGGTTCAGAGCAGGTATTTGCAAATGAGGAGCGTATTTTAATCGATTCCCCAACCGTGGCTACTTACGACTTGCAGCCAGAAATGAGTGCTCCCGAACTAACTAAAATCATTGTAAATGCAATCCAACAGCAAACATATGACGTTATCATCTGCAACTATGCCAATGCCGACATGGTTGGGCATAGTGGCAACTTTAACGCCACAGTACATGCTGTCGAATGTCTGGATAACGCAATGCACACCATTTGGCAAGCATTAAGCGAATCAGGAGGTCAATTATTAATTACAGCCGATCATGGCAATGCAGAATGTATGTATGATAATTCAACCCACCAGGCGCACACAGCGCATACCAGCAGACCAGTCCCTTTGTTATATATAGGAGACGAGACCTGGCATGCCAATGCAGTAAACGGCAGCCTGATTGACGTGGCGCCTACTCTTCTGGCTTTACTGGGTATAACGCCACCCGCGGAAATGACTGGCCATGCACTATTGGTCAAATCATGATTACATTTATTACCAATACAGCCATTGTGTTTTTTAGTCTGCTGTTATTTTTGAATATGGGTTATGCTGGTAGTCCAACCATGACTCAGACCAAAAGCCAGCTCAAGCAGATAGAAAACAAAATGAGCCAACTGCAGCTTCATATTAATCGCGCACATAACAAACAAAGCGTAATAAGCCAGGAACTGTCGAATACTGAAAAACAACTCCTCAACGGAAACGAGCAATTAAAAAAAGCCCAGCTCGCCATGATAAATAAACAGCGACGAATCACCGCTCTGGCGCAACAGGTAAAAATATTAAGCGACCAATTGCACATGCAGCAAGGCTTGCTTGCCAAGCACATCCGTGCTTGCTACAACATGAGGTGGGGAGTTAACGGGCTGATCAACCAGGATAAACTGGATGCTAACGACCGGTTATTAATCTTTAATCAATATTTGATTCACTCTCGTCAACAAACGATAAACAACGTCAGCAAAATACAAAAATCATTGCTCTTAAACCAAAATAAACTTCATCAGGAGCTGATAACTCAAGAGCGCTTGCAGCAACAATTAAATAAACGCCAGCAAGCATACGACAATGACAAACGCTACCGTACAACACTAATTGGTTCGCTAACCCGCGACATTCAAAACCAGCAACAAACCCTGCTGGTCTACAAACGCAACAAAGCCAATCTATCAAATTTACTGACAACACTGGCTCGAAAAAGTGTTATACAAACCAAGCATCCATTTACCAGAATGCGAAGAAAATTACAAAAACCTGTCACTACAAATAGCAGCGGTATAAAAAAAATAAATCAAGGCGTCGTCTTCTTTGCTAACGAAGGGTCGCCCGTTGTTTCAATTTTCCCTGGAAAAGTGGTCTTCGGTGACTGGTTAAACGGTTACGGACTTTTGTTGATTATTGACCATGGGCGGGGCTTTATGACCTTATATGCCAACAACAAGTCATTACTTAAACACAAAGGGGATGTCGTAAACCAGGGCGAAAAAATCGCCACGGTTGGACATAGCGGCACACTTAAAGAAAACGGTCTATACTTCGAAATAAGGCAACGTGGAAAAGCCGTAAATCCACTGGAATGGATGTTATAGAAATAGCTTTCAAGGAGAATTTGATGAAGCACCATAAGTTATGCGCAGGCACATTGGTAGCGTTATTAACGACTACAGTACCCTTTTCAGGGTATGCGTTGCCCGTTCCAGACAGCACGCAACAAGAAGGTGCGCAGGGCATCCCCATGGAAGCCGTGCAGCGCTTTTCCAATGCACTCAGTTTGATTAAAAAGTATTACGTCAAACCTGTCGATGATAAAGTACTATTTGATAATGCCATACGAGGCATGCTGAGTGGGCTTGATCCTCATTCCAGTTATCTCGATGAAGCTGATTTCAAGGAGTTGGAGACAGCAACCAATGGTGAATTCGGCGGACTGGGTATTGAAGTCACCATGGAAGATGGTGTTATAAAAGTCATCACCCCGCTGGTGGATACACCTGCATTTAAAGCGGGTATAAAATCAGGTGATTACATCATCAAACTGGGTTCAAAACCCGTGCAAGGTTTGGAACTGAAAGACGCCGTCAATTTGATGCGCGGAAAACCAGGCAGTTCAATTGAATTAACCATTGTGCGCAAAGGAAATAATAAATTACTCACGTATACCCTGCTTCGCGAGAAAATTGAAATCAAGAGTGTAAAAAGCAAGTTACTGGATAATCAATATGGTTATGTACGTCTTACTCAGTTTCAGGCATTAACTGACAAAGACATGAAGCTCGCCATTGAGAAGCTAAAGAAAGATGCGGGTGGCTCTTTAAAAGGTCTGGTCCTTGATTTACGTAATAATCCTGGTGGGCTGTTAACTTCAGCCATCGACATCTCGGATGCTTTTCTGGGACAAGGTGGTAAATCAGGTAAAAAGGAACTCATCGTGTATACGCAAGGACGCCTGCCTGGTGCTAAATTTACGGCATTGAGTACAAATCCAAATGACATTATTACCAATGCGCCCATGGTTGTACTGATTAACAATGGCTCGGCTTCTGCATCAGAAATTGTTGCTGGCGCACTTAAAGACAACCATCGCGCCATCATTTTGGGCACCCGCAGTTTTGGGAAAGGGTCTGTACAAACCGTGTTACCGCTGGATGACCTGCGGGGTATTAAATTGACAACGGCGCTTTATTTCACACCATCTGGCACGTCAATTCAGGCTAAGGGGATCACCCCTGATATCGTGGTTGAAGAAATCGATGTCCCCAAGGGTGACGACAAAACAAGCATCAAAAACCTGAGCTATAGTGAGTCTGATTTAAGCGGGCATTTGGCCAACGGCAACACAGCAGCTACAAAAGCCAACCCTAACCTGCCCACAGCTGATGAACAAAGCTTGCTGCATGAGGATTACCAACTCTATGCTGCATTGACCATTTTGAAGGGGCTGGCCGTCGCTCAGCGCTGAGATACTTTGTCAATTTCTGTCGTCCCCCACATCTGTGATGTAGGGGACGACAGACATGGTCAACAGCCCTAGGAATTCTCGGCGACAGCAAGAGCCCACCCAATATATACACTGTATATTCCTGTGATAAAAAATACTGCTTTCACACCTTTGAATCCCTTTAAATGCCCTGCATACCCTTCCAACAACCAAAATGCAATGACTGACAGCATAACCAACCAGGGTAGGAAATCCACTTCATACCGCTGAGTCGCTATGGGAAGTGAGATCAAAAACAATATAAGAATAAAAGGAATGAACAATACAAATAACAGAAACCAACACAACGGGGTTTCCCGTGTGTGTGTTTTCCAATGGATCATAATCAGTTTGGGTAATCCTAAAACCATCAGGATAAATGGAGCCGTTGTAAAAACCCCTGCAATTGTCTCGTAAAAATAGTCTCTATCTATCGGAATTGAAGCAAAATGATGATGCAGAACAACATATGGGAATGTAAGGCTAACATTATATGGTTGTAAAAAATAAAAATAAAAACCAAACATAACATTCCGGGGGAGTTTTGCTATCTGAGACAGTTCATTATGGAAATCTCTACCATCAATCGCGGTCAGTTGCCAAACATGACCGAAATCAAAAATAGAACCAAATCGCAAATAATTATACCACCCCAAAATCACCCCGATGCTAATACAGGGGAGCAGTAAGGCACTGACCAGCGCAGCTCGTGAGTTGCCAGTAGAATCCGACTTCTGTTTAAGCAAATACAGTAAAACACCAGGAATAAGAAATACACATAGCAACGCAAAATGAGGCCTTCCTGCCACACTCAATGACAAACACAGACTAAATAAAGCCGTATTTTTTATTTTAGATCGATTGTTAACTAATTCATAAAGAAAATACAATGCGAAACTTACCAAACAAAATGCCGAAGAAATTGCCGCCTGATAAACCAATGTTACGGCAAATAAATCAGGCGTGCCATTTGCAAATCCCAGTAAAAACCCCACAAATAATAACTGTAAATTAGATATTCGAGGGAAATATTCATTTTTTATTTTTATCATTAGAAAAAAACTGACCAGAAATCCCAGCGATAAAAAAAAGAACACAGCCATTGCATCTGATGGGTAAAAGCCTGTCAATAATTTAAAGGGTAGATAAAAAGCAATAACAGGAAGAGGCCCAAAGTAAAGATAGTATTTTCCTTTAAATAATGAAGCATCCCAGAGAAAACCCAGATTAATATTTTGAGTGTGATCATAAGGATCGGGCAAATTAAGTAATTCAGGAGGGGGAGCTAACAGTATATTCATGTGTCCTGATAGAAATCCCTCTGTCAGGAATTGATATAAACTGTTGGGGCTTACAGAAAGAAAATATCCGCTAGGGTAGGTAGCATACACGATAAGAACGTAAGCACTGATTAGCCAGAACAAAAAAGCTGTTCTTTTCATTTGTTTTCTCCCGATTGAACCCAGCGTCAAGATTTAAAGACGGGGGGCGAGTATTTAACTGGCAATCGTTCTAGTGGCGAAAGCAATAGCAATAGCCCATCCAATATAAACACTGTATATTCCTGTGGTAAAAAACAGTGCCTGCATAATTTTGAATCCTTTCAAATGCTTTGAATGCCCAATCAACAACCAAAATGAAATGACCGATAGCATAACAAACCAGGGAAGAAAATCCATCTCATATCGCTGACTCGCCATGGGGAGTGAAATCAGAAACAATGCAAGAATAAGAGGGATTAAACAGGCAAATAACAGGAACCAGCACAGGGTAGTTTCCGGTGATTTTTTTTTCAAATGAACCATAATGTATTTGGGCAGTCCTAAAATCATCAGTATAAAGGGTGCTGTTGTTAAAACACCCCCAATTGCCTCCACAAAATAGTCTTTATTGATAGGAATTGAACCTGAATGATACGGTAGAAAAACATATGGAAAGGTAGCACTAATGCCAAAGGGTTTTAAAAAATAAAAATAAAAACCAAATATAATATTCCGGACAATTTTTGTTAACTGGAATACTTCATCATAATAGTCTCTCATGTCATTCTGAGAAATTTGCCAAACCTGACCGAAATCGAAAAGAGAACCAAATCGCAAATAATTATACAATCCTAAAATCACGCCCATACTGATACAGGGAACTAGTAAAGCAATGACCAGCGCTGTTCGTGAGTGACCAGTCGGTTCCGAATTCTGTTTTAGCAAATACAATAAAACACCGGGAATAAGAAATACACACAGCAATGCAAAATGGGGTCGTCCTGCCACACTCAACGACAAACAAAGACTAAATAAAAAAGCATTTTTTACTTTAGATCGATGATTAACTAATTCATAAAGAAAAAACAATGCGAAATTTATCAAACAAAATGCCGAAGAAATTGCCACCTGATACACCACTGGCCAAGCCAATAAATAAGGCGCGCCATTTGCAAATCCCATTAGAGATCCAGCAAAGAATAACTGCCACTCAGGCATTCGAGGGAAATATTCTTTTTTTATTTTTATCATCAGTAAAAAACCAACTAAAAATCCAATCGACAAAAAAAAGAACACAACCAGTGCATCGGGTGGATAGAAGCCAGTCACTAATTTAAAGGGTATATAAAAAACAATAACAGGCAATGGCCCAAAGTAAATATAGTATTTTCCTTGAAATAATGAAGCATCCCATAATCCAATATTACCATGCTGCTTAGGAACATAAGGATCAGCTAAATTCAGTAACTCAGAAGGAGGCGCCACAAGTAAATGCAGATGTCCTGATAAAAATCCCTCTGTTAAGTATTGGTATAATGTGTGGGGAATTACCGAAAGAGCATCATGTGGATAGTAGGCATATATTACAAGAACGTAAACGCTGACTATCCAATAAATATAATTTGTTTTTTTCATTTCACGCTTATGAACGTTTACGTGCTACTAAAATAATGCGAAAAGCGAATAATGAGGGGATTATTCGGGTAATCCAGTATTCAATGGGATAAACATATTTTTTATATATTTGATAATAAGGAGACTCTACAATACTCTTGACACTTATGCTGTTCTTATTCTTATTCAATAACGCTTTAATACCAGGCAAAAATGCCCGAATAATAAACGGTGTGTTATCCATATTCTCTACTATACATTCACTCGCCTCAAGCATTTTTTTAGCCGAGCGATGTGTAAAAAATCGAATATGAGTGCGATCCATAACCCCTGTCATTTTGTAATCAAACATACCTAACATAATCTGAAAACGAGTAAGCCAATTAACAGCATTTGGAAGAGAGACTAATAGCTTCCCGTCTTCAGCCAGTAAGGGCAAATATAATCGTAACACCGCGAGTGGATCAAAAACATGTTCAAGAACATCGGAAAAAATAATGTATTGGAATGTCTTATCCATTAAAACGTTGTTGATTTCATTCATATCATGAAGATCACTCAAAATGACTTGATCAACTTTAGAGCTTGCCACTGAAGCAGCCATTTCATTGGCCTCGATCGCACAGACATAATAACCCATGGTGCGTAGCGCTTCTCCCAAGGCACCTCTGCCTGCCCCAACGTCCAAAATGGCTGCTCCATTACCTCTGGCCGCCACCTGTTTAAGAATTCCTTCATTGACTTCTTCCAGGTAAGGATAATCGTCTTTCTGAAAGTCCAATATAAAATTAGAATGAGCACTGCTTTTTACCAATTTTTTTCTCCATTTTCACTCCCTATAATGAACCTGGATGCTGTCGTCCCGGACATTACGAGTTTTGCAAACCTGTTAAATTTATGATAAATCTAACATACAACGATCACTAAGGACAGCCAAGTGCTTTTTAAATCATTCTTTCTGGTGGGTGGCGCAGGATTTATTGGATCTCATTTCTTAGATGCTCTTCTTAAACAAAATACAGTACACAAAGTCACTATTTTCGATAATTTTTCTACCGGTAGAGAATCGCATTATGCTGAACATCGCCATGATCCACGGTTATCCATCATCAAAGGTGACGCAAAAGATACTGGCCTATTAACTCAATCCATGAAAAATCATGAGGTTGTTATGCATTTTGCTTCAAACTCTGATATCTCACAAGCAGCTATAAATCCAGGCATTGATTTCACGGAGGGTATCTTCCTCACCTGGCAAGTTTTAGAGGCCGCACGAATATCCCAAGTTAAGAGAATCATTTACACGTCAGGAAGTGGGGTATATGGCGATATGGGGCATTTGGACAGCATTGAAAACCAAGGCAATATGCACCCTGTCTCACCCTATGGCGCAAGTAAATTAGCTGGTGAAGCATTCATTTCAAGCTATTGCCATATGTTTGGTCTCACTGCCTGTGTTTTCCGTTTTGGTAATGTCGTGGGTCCGCGTCAAACACACGGTGTTGGCTATGACTTTACAAACAGGTTGCTTAAGAACAATACGACATTACGCATTTTAGGCAATGGCATGCAAAGTAAATCTTATATTCATGTACACGATGTGGTTCAAGCCGTTTTTATCGCAAATAAAAATTTAAAAAACCCTTTTGAAGTCTATAATGTTGCGACAGGTGACTATATTACCGTTTGTGAGATTGCTGAAATAATTGTCGAATGCATGGGACTAAAAGATGAGGTTAGATTTGAATTCACAGGTGGTGATCGTGGATGGAATGGTGATGTTCCAATTGTTCGTCTTAACACAGATAAAATTCGCGCCTTAGGTTGGAATTGCACACATAATTCACGGCAATCCATTAGAGAATCTGTACTCGCAATGTTAGGGGCTGCCCGACGTCCCACGGCTTGTCTGCGGGATGTCGAGAGCTGAAATGAGAACAGGAACAACCATATCCAGCCAATTTGGGATTATCGGAGCCGGTCCTTCAGGCTTGGCTGTAAGCCTGTTTCTTAAAAAAAACCATGAAATATTGGAAAGCAATCCATATGTTGGAGGTCATGCCTCCTCTTTTTTTGACAATGGATTTACCTTTGATTACGGCCCACATATTTTATTTTCTCGTGATCAACAGATTCTGGATTTTATTATTGCGACATTAGGTAGTAACGTCAGTAAATGTAGACGCAATAATAAAATTTCATTTAAAGAATGTATTACCAAATATCCGTTTGAAAATGATCTCAAGTCTCTTCCTCTTGAAGATAATTATGCCTGTATTCATGATTTTATTTTCAATCCTTACAAAGAAAAATATGCTGCTCCTAAAAATATGCGAGAATGGTTTTTGAAAACATTTGGAGAAGGAATTTGCTCGCGATATTTGTTCCCTTATAACGAAAAAGTCTGGAACATCCCTGTCGAACAACTGTCCATGGCATTAGCAGATAGAATTCCCAATCCACCACCAGAAGATATTCTTAAATCCTCTTTAGGCTATAGCACAGAAGGATATTTACACCAACTTTATTATTTCTATCCCAAGACTGGTGGTTATCAAGCTATTTGTGAAGCATGGAAAACAGACGCATCTATCACCTATCAATTTACCGTTGACAAAATTAAACTGACTGACCATGGCACAATCAAAGTTTTTAATACAAAGGGCGTAGTTCGTGAATATCTGCGTTTGATTAGCACGATGCCTGTCCATGAAATCATTGACAAATTAGACATGGAAATACCCAATGAAATACGAACAGCAGTCGAGCAACTGATAGTAAACCCCATGTTTGTTGTATCATTTGGAATAAAGGGAGTAGATCAAAATCAATATACCGCAGTATATTTTCCTGAATCTGAATTTTGGGTCAATCGTATCAGCTACCCCTGTACATTTTCCGCTACAAATGGCCCCGAAGAACACTGGAGTCTTCAGGCAGAAATTACCTGCTCTAAACATTCAGATCTGTGGTATAAAACGGATAGTGAAATTTTGGCGCACGTAAAGCATGGATTACAACAACGCGGCCTGCTCCCCAATAATGATCAAATCATATTAGAGCGTGTTGATAGAATGGATCGATCTTATGTTGTTTATGATGTGGGATATGAAGAAAATGCTGCCAGGGTACGAGCATGGTTTACCTCTATAGGAATTGACCTGTTAGGTCGTTTTAGTTATTTTGAATACATTAATGTAGACATGGCCGTTGATAGAGCACTCAAACTGGCTATTGAATTAAATGAGGATCAAGGCGATTTCACCGAGCTTAAATCCCAATATCTGGAACAGGCTTTGACTAAAACAGGGAGTTTATTTTGCATTCCATAGGAAAACGCATTACCGTTTCAATGATTACCATGAACGAAGAAGCCTCCGTCGCAATCGTCATTAAAAAAATTCAAAACATCATTCCTGATGCAGAGATTCTCATTGTGGATTCCAGTCACGACAACACGCCTGCTATAGCTGAAGCACTGGGAGCCAGAGTCATCCGTCAGTTCCCTCCTCGCGGATATGGTCCAGCGATGGAACGTGCATTACGTGAAAGTACGCGTGACGTGGTTATCACCATGGACTGCGATGACACCTATCCCGCAGAACAGATCCCGACATTTGCCTCTCTTATCCTTGAGCAGGGGTATGACTTGGTAGATGGTTCTCGACTTAAAAAAAAACCAGATGCCATGCCATGGTTAAATTACCTTGCCAATGCAGGTTTCGCATGGATAGCCACTATTTTGTTTTTTCGAAAACTAACTGATCTGCATAGCGGAATGCGTGCCTATCGTAAAAGCATGATTAATGATCTGACCTTTCAAGCACAAGGCGCTGCATTACCGGTTGAGCTTCTTTTAAAACCTATTCTGAAGGGATATAAAGTGCATGCTCTCTTTATTGATTATCATGAAAGAATTGGGGTGAGCACCATGCGCCCTTTAAGCAGCGCTTGGTGGACTCTGAAAAGAATGATAACAGTTCGATTATTTACCTAATTGGGCATGAGCAGTAACTGCTCATAGGGTGATATTGACGCTCGGAGAAAGGTTAGTCTATGCATTATAAAGTCGTCAAACGACATGCTTTTTTGTGCATGATTGTATTTGTTTTTACATTGTCCTGGTTCTTTCAATCCTCCCTTCTCCTCAATACCGATGTAAGCTGGTTACTGGAAGCATCAAAAAGGATGTTATCTGGAGGAAATTATACCAACGATTTTTTTGAAAATAATCCACCCTGGATCCTTTATTTTTATACGCCACCGGTATTATTTGAAAAAATATTTTCTATCAGCATTATTTTATCGATGAGGATGTATGTTTTTCTTTTAGCCGCTATTTCTCTAGGAATATCGCACTATCTTCTAAAACATGTTTTTTTAAAAGCAGACATTTTCTTAGCAAAATTGTTATTGGTCATACTTGCAATTGTGTTTCTTATTTTCCCGATGGCTGATTTTGGGCAACGAGAGCATCTATTATTTTTACTGATGATGCCCTATTTTTTTATGATGGCATTGCGCTTGCAAGATCAGCAGATTGCCCATCTCCCTGCATTCATCATTGGGTTGTTAGCAGGTTCTGTATTGATGATGAAACCTTACTTTTTTATGACCTTAATTCTTGTGGAAGGTTACTATTTATTAGGGGCTTCTGAAGCGGGACGTCGAGATCTGACCAGACCTGAGATATTCGCCATCATATTACTTTTAATCATCTATTTAACCATTTTATTTCTGCGCCATGCAGACTATCTGAACAGAGTCATGCCCTTTGCCCTGCGCTGGTGTTATCTGGGGGCTCGACGACCTTGGGCTATTGTCCTCGTTAATATACCCACGATATCGTGTTTATTATCCTTTTTTTTCTATATTGCCACATATGATATTAATCGGTACAAATACCTAACCAATATATTGCTATTAGGATTACTTGGGTTTATTTTCTCTTATGTTATACAACAAGAAGATTACCCTTACCATATATTGCCCGCCACGTCTGCATCCATCATTATTGATCTTATTCTATTGGGTATTTATACCACTACACCGGGTAAACCAGGTTACATCTATGTCTTCATGGGTATTTTTTTACTAATAATTTCGGTTTTTATCAATAATATTAAGGATATGATCTACTTTGATATCATGCTTCATCCCCTAATTTTTCTCTGCTATCTCACTAGCGTATTTGTTTCAATACGTTATTTAAACGTGGAAAAAAACAAACGTAATTACCTCATGATGACCTTGTTGGGGATACTCATTTTTTTTATCCCCTTCTATGATGCCTTGCTCAGATATGATTTGCTCAAAAAACGACAGGTAAATTCCGAAAAACTGATTGCATATATCAATTCTAATGCCCCTCATCAATCCATTTATTTTTTTACCACCAATATTGCTCATGCATTTCCCATTATTACTTATAGTCACGATACCACTTCAAGTTCACGTTTTTCATATTTCTGGGCTTTACCTGGTTTATTAAAACAATCTTCTTTACCTATGGACAACAAATTACAATCTCTGCTATCCAAAGATAAAAATTTTCTTATTGATATGGTCGCAGACGATTTAAGTGTTAAAAAACCTGAATTAGTATTTATAGACGTTTTAGATCGAAAAAATTCATTGGGTTTAATTCCTTTTAACTATCTGGATTATTTTGCAGAAAACCAAAAATTTAATACCGTATGGAAAAATTATCGCTATCTAACGACTATATCCGCATCGACTTATAAATTTAGTATTTATAACTTGGAGTTTGGACAAAGCCACATGCAATAACACGCATATCGCTTGTCCAAATAATTGAGATCCCTAAATATCACCCTGCTTTTTTGTCCGCTTCTCAGTTCGTTTCTCAGCAGCTGATTTCAACGGCTTCTTCTTTGTATCTTTCTTTTTATCCATGCCTTTGCTCATTTTTAATCTCACAGTGGTTTATACAATGTTGAATTTAAACTCATTCGTGAATCTAAATCAATACTATTATCGTTCAAAACCCTCTTGACCAGGCAACGGATCATTATTTCCATCTCGCGGCTGCAACTCCTGTACCGATTGTTTGTATTCTTTAAATTTAGGCGATTTTGATGGAGGTATTGGCGGCTTCGATGAAGGAGGAGATACCTTTAAAGGTTTTAACAGAGCAAAAGACGACAATTCATTCGTTAATGTAGTTAATATTTCTTGAAATGGTAATTGAAACCGTTTTGTTGATGTAAAAATTAATGGTTTTAAATAGGACTCCAACGTTTTGTATTCATTAATTACATCTTGTGTCACAAGTGAAGGGGATGCTTTTTGTACATTTAAAATATAATCACCTAGCTGTTTGATTAGCGTCGAAATTTGATTTATTTTAAACGAAGTTCCTAAACTAAATTTCCCTTTTTTTATCAAATCAATCACATCACGATAAGCATCTATTTTATTTATCAACGTAAATTGTTCATCAATAGGTTTAATCATAATCAGTAATAACCAGAGTGGATTATGATCATTGCGTGAACTTGTATAAGAACGATCGCCATATAATTTTTTTAACTGTTCTACATCAAATAATTCAGGATGAATACGTGGTGGTTGTTCATTCGTGTCATGACCAAAATGCAATGCGTCTGTCACATAGTCTACAATAGGAAGCACGCCTCTTCCGCGTATATTAAATTGTCCTTCATCCGATATATAAAAAATACGCAAAAATCCTTCTGTTAATAATTTTTCCAAAAAAGAACACCGATATGATTTTTCATCATCACTCAACTGTTTTCCAGGTAGTAAAGGTAGTAATAAATCTAACGTCGATATCAACCTAATCGCCTCCTTCCTTCGTTTGTTACGATAATCTAAACTGGGTAACAATTTTTCAACGTCCAACGCTGCATTATTGAGTGGCATGATCCATTCCTCCCTATATATCTTGTTTATTTTATTTTTAATATGTATTATTATAGCACATTATGAAGCTCGCCTCTGAACTGCTCTTCGAACCGATATAATTACCTGTAAGTATGTAATAATAAGCGCTCCGTCTTAAACAGCGATCCAAATGCAATATATCAAAAACTGGTTACTCATACCGCTTATCTGTGTGTCTTCTTTTGCTTCAGCCACTATTATCCTGAAAAAAGCAGTTGAATCTACTCCGATGGCCTACTGCACTGATTCCTCAAGACTTTTCGATGATTTTTTACTTCACCGTATGGGTGATACGGTTTCAGAAAAAAATCATCGAAAAGTCTTGAGGAATCAGCACATTAGACCATCTCGCTACGATTCAACTGCTTTTTTCAGGATTATTGATCATTTTGAAGCAATCAAATCAGATCCAAAGGCGCTGTATACTTTTTTTAAAGATATGCCCAAAGGCGGTGAATTGCACTATCACTTTGATGGCAGCTCTCCCGCTGAAACCATGTTGGCCCTGGCAGATCGGGGTAAGTATTGCCTCAATCCCAAAACACAAGCGTTTAAACGGTTTACAACCCTTTGTCATGGCATCACAGCAAGCCAACTTCTGAAAAACAGGACGCGTTATAATCAGACCATTCGGGCGTGGTCAATGAAAAATTTTACGCCTGGACCAGAATCCAGACTGGATCATTTTTTTTCTGTTTTCGCTAAAGAAAGAACAATCCAGTCAGACTTTGATAAGCAATTGCTAGCTCATATCATAGAGCGAGCTGCCAATCAGCATGAGCTGTATTTGGAAGTTATCGCCTTTCATCTGAAAAATGACTCGAAATATGCTCAACTAATCCACTCAACCACAAATATGCGCGATAAAAAACGCATCTTGCTGTCAAACCCGCATTTTCAAAACAGTATTCGTCAAACCATACATGATAGCGATCGTTTGCTAAAGCAAGCACGACATATCCTTGGTTGTCAGAAGACTATGCCACGCACAGCAGCATGTTCATTAACGGTTAAATTTCAATATTATGTAATCCGTGAAGAGTCGCTGGATCAAATTTTCGCACAAGCATTAGCTGGTTTTGAGACTGCTGCACAATCAAACAACGTGGTTGGCATTAATTTGGTAGGAGGCGAAAATGGGGTCATAGCGCTACGTGATTATAAAGCACAAATGCAGATTTTTCAGTTTATGCATTCGGCATATCCAAACGTGCACATCGCATTGCATGCAGGTGAACTCGCGCCAGATCTCGTGAAACCTGAACAACTTCTTTTTCATATTCACGATGCTGTTTTCACCGGAAAAGCCGAACGAATCGGTCATGGCGTCGATATTACCCATGAAAATAACCGCGCCGCTTTGATCAAATATATGTCTGAAAAACCAGTGGCAGTTGAAATCAATTTAACGAGCAATCGTGAGCTGCTGACTATTTATGGCAAACAACACCCACTCTGTTTTTATCTGAAACACCACATTCCCATCGTACTGTCTACTGATGACGAAGGAATTTTACGCACAGATTTAACACATCAATATGTTGATGCCGTTATGACCTACAAACTGGATTATCCGACAATAAAAGCTATTAATCGTAATGCATTAACCTATAGTTTTTTGCCAGGCGACAGTTTATGGTCAGATGCTGCGAACCAAATATACGTGCCGGCATGTCGGAATATATTTGGCGCAACTTGCCTGAAGTTTATCAAGAAAAACATGAAAGCGGCATTACAATGGGAGTTGGAAAAGAAGTTAAAAGAATTCGAAAATGAGTATTCCCTGCTATAGCGAGATGATACATTTTTTTGATGTAATATGCGCGATTATGCCCCGCCAAAAATCCCTGTTATTCAGTGCAAACAGTAGACATTTTCTTCTTTTCAGGATAACGTAGTAACTATAAGAACTGTTTATAGGCCTAAGGAGTAAACCATGTCAGCGGAACCCTATTTAGCCTCACTTGTAAGCAATATTATAGCAACTGACAACCCTCGAATTCCTCAGGGTTATTTTCGTTCCAAATTATTTGTTACCTCATCCACAACCAATCCGCTGGTAGCGGCTGCAAGCCCTTTGCTGTCTTTGATGGAGAGGCTATGCCTCAGCCCAACGCTTCCAAAAATTGATGACATTCGTGACAATATTGAACATGAATTATTTGCTTTTCATAGTCGATTAGCAGGCCAACAGTATGCTAGCGAGTTCATTGTAATAGCAGACTATCTGCTAAGTGCCACTGTTGACGAACTACTGGGCAAAAATTATTTGCGCCTGAACAATGAGCCTGCAGAATTTAAATCGTTCACACCTGCCTCACTGGACAGAACAGAGCCGCAAAGCCGTTTTTTCGAGATTATCAACTTTATTAAGCAACGGATAAATCAATATTTAGATATACTAGAGCTAGCTTATTATTGCCTGATCACAGGCTTTGAGGGTGAGCAACATTTTCGCGCTGATGGCCGCCAGAAACTGGATAATTTAATCGAAGAGTTATATCAATTAATTCAGGAAAATCGAGTCAATAAACCCTCACGACTATTCAAGGAACAAACCAAGATATCTCGTGAACCGACCAACCATAAGCCCATTGTAACCGTGAGCTTGGTAGCCCTGAGCATGCTGGCATTTAGCTATATTGGCAGCCATACTTTACTTGAGCATAAAGCACAGACACTTTTACTCGGACATATTCCGCAAGTTGGATAATAAATGGACCAATCGCTGCAGGCGCTTTGTAATGCGCTAAAAAAAATCATCAATCAGTTAAAACCACAGCAACATGCCATCTCATTCTTACTTCTTACAGGCAAGACCGACCAGGGTAAAACAACGTTACTTCGCCAAAGTCACTACGAACATCTGAAGGTCCACATTGAACGACACGCTGATATTTATTACACACAGGATAGCATTGTTCTTGAGTTGGGCGAATCATGGCTAAATCATAGTAAAAATGGCTTGCAATATACACTCAAACAATTAAATAAATGTCACTCTGCTGTAAAAATTAGCGGCATTATTCTATGCGTTGATATCAAGGCATTGTTCATCGCCGAACCTCTGCAGTTAATCGACCTCAGCAAAGATCATGCACAATTTCTTGAAGGTTTTGGCTTGAGCTTGGGTTACCCGGTTGATACAACCATTATATTTACCAAAATGGATGTATTGGCTGGATTTTGTGAATTTTTTCAACATGAGCATGCCACTGAACTGAGTAAACCCTTTGGCTTTTCACTCAATGAAACAATCCAGCCTACTAACTTAGCTGACACCTGTAACATACAATTCGACCATTTTATTGAAATTCTTGGCCAAAGAGTTATTCATAAAATCCACCCGGCTCGTTCTAGCCTCAAGCGTACTCTGATTCGCGAATTTCCTTTGCAATTAGCCTGCTTGCGCGCCCCAATACAATCATTGATACAAAATATATCACCCAAATTATTCCGCCTCACAGCACTGTATTTTACAAGTGCAGAACAAGGTTGTGTAAGCCTTGATCGTCTGAATAAGAAAATTCAACATGAGTATGGGCTGACCGTTCAGGATCAATTTCCTCAATCAACAAATTATCAGGCCTATTATATTGATGGTGCCTTGCGTGCATTCCATACAAAAACAAAGCGGCATGCCCCAATCGCAACAAGCCGGTCTCATAAATGGATGATAAGTTCCATAGCAGGTGTTTTGGGACTTTCACTGGGATGGATAGGTCTTCAGCATCAACATGCAGTACAGATACTCGATGACGTCAGCAAAGAATTATTAACCTATGATTCAATGGCAGACCACCAAAAGAATCAAACGTCAGCACTATATCATTTGGCTAATGCATCGGCGCAATTGGACAACATTACATCCAGCTCGTTATCTCTTCCCATTGTTCAGCAATTAAAAAACAAATTGCGCATTGATGCAAAACAAACGTTAAATGGTCGTTTTCTACCAGACTTATTAGCTGAAATTGAAACAAACATAACAAATACTCAGCAATCACCCGTGGCACGCTATAACGCATTAAAAATTTATTTAATGTTGGCTGAACCGCAAAGACTGTCTCAATCAGAGGTCGAGGTGTGGTTTAAAAAACACTGGGAAACGTCGTCGCAAAACAACCTTTCCAAAAAACTGGCTCTGTTGAAAGACGCGCTCCACCAGCCCATGCAACCCATGTTAATAAACCAGCGCCTTGTGACTGATGCGCGAAATTACCTTAATGCATTACCCGCTACCTATTTATACTACTCCATTGCAAAACCTACTTTTTCTCAAGAAAAACGACCACTGAGCATCAGCGGATTTGCACTGGCTAGCCAAGAAATACCCGTCTATTTAACTAAGGAAGGCTTTGATCAGGTGATGTCCAGCCTGCCGGCATTAACAGATAAGCTACGAGCTGATAATTGGGTTTTAGCTCGCCAGGATCTTGGGAATTTAGAGGCTCTTCTACAACAAGCCTATTGTTATGAATATGTGGCTTGGTGGCAGAACTTTATGCTTCACTCAAATCCAATGCACACACAGGATTACCATCAGGCACTTGAATTGACTCAATTGCTCTACAAATCAGATTCAATTGCTAAACTGGTAAACCTTATTCAGCAAGAAACAAGTCCTAAATCAGACAATAATTCAGCATTATTTAATCAAGCAATAGCCAGTAAGTTTACCGATTTGAGTTTCGTAAGCAATGCCGCTGTACATAGTCTAACCATGACTCTGAATGATTTGGAGCGATTCCTGGAAACATTATCTGTCGTGAGTGACCAAGGCAAAACAGCATTTATCCTCACAAAAGCACGATTCCAAGGTGATACGCTAAATAATCCACTCACAACACTGTATAGTTACGCTCAACAATTACGGGATCCAGTGTCAGGATGGGCAAAACAAATCGCTGATGACACTTGGTTTACCCTCATCACTGACTGCAAGCACTATATCAATCAACAATGGCAACAAACGGTTCTTTACGATTACAAAAATACCATAGCACAACGCTTCCCATTTGACACCTTGGCTACGCAAGATATCGCTATTTCTGATTTTGATCGATTTTTTGCAACACGTGGTGTTCTTAATGATTTTATTGAGAATTACCTAAAACCCTTCTTAGATACTTCAAAACCTGAATGGGCTCTTAAAGAATCAAATAATTATGTTTTACCCATTTCTCCAGGCGTACTTACCGAGCTGATTCGCGCCAACATTGTTACAAATATGTTTTTTGCAAACCAGGATAAAACCAGCAATATAGAGTTTAGTCTGCAAAAACTTAGCCTTGATCCCATTGTTGGGAGCCTACGCTTGTCCATCGGTGAAAACTCCCTTGTTGATTCACAAAATAGCAGCTCAATGAAGCACTTCACTTGGCCCCAGCCCAATGCAAAACTGGTGTTAAAATCTATAGAAGGCAAGGAATATGAGTTGGAAGAGACAGGGCCGTGGGCATTTTTCAAAATACTACAAAAAGTTAATGTGATCGTGGACGAGGAAGATCCTTCCAGCTTACAAATTCTATTTGAAGTAAACGGGAACTCAGGACGTTACCTGCTCAAAACAGAAAACGAGGTGAATCCATTTATTCCAGGGATATTAAATGGATTTAATTTGCCTGATTTGATTGTATAAAATGAAAAATCAACCTATCCCCATGCTTCCACAAAACAGCATAACAACATTGTACTCATGGAACTTTATCCAAAGATCTATATTGATCATACTAGCCATGACTTACTGCATATTGTTTTATATGATGTGGACCAATCAATTGGAAACAGATTTTTACGCGTTTCATTCTTCATCGATGTCCCTTTTTCAAGGGAATTCCGCTTATCCTGATCTGCATATCCCATATGTTCCAACTGACTATACAATAGGAACAAATCTAAACCCACCCATTTTTCTCATGCTTTTTTGGCCTCTATCCAAACTAAACATCCATCATGCCTTGATTATCTGGTCTTCTATTTCGTTTATAGTGGGCTTGATTTCCGCGTCCATCGCATTCAAATTAGCGTTTTCACCTGAATTTATCAAAAAACACCAACTAACCCTGTACATTATTTATTTGTCCCTGTTTTCAACAATGGCAAATACAGCCATTGCACAGATAGGATCTTATCTAGCTTTTTTTCTAATTTTTGGTTACTACTCTTATCGAAAGAGCCGTTATATTCTTGCCGGTGTGCTGTGGGGGATTATCATTTCAATAAAGCTATTTCCAGGTTTATTATTTTTTTACGTCTTAAGACAACGCCATTATAAAATGCTGGTCATCATGGCCATGACTGTACTTATCATGTGGCTCATACCATTACTAAACTATGGTATGGATATCTATTTTAATTACTTCAAACTAATGCCGCGTGTAACCTGGTATGGCGATAGCTGGAATGCCTCCATCTATGGTTTTTTGTTTCGGATATTCGTTAATTCCTCTACATTGGATAATCTGAGATGGGTTCAATCACTCCATATTCTGTTAGCCCTCGGTTGTCTTGTATGGTATTTGAAAAAAATATATTCCATCCAAAGGGATGATAAGCACCATCAGCAATTCTGTCTGACATTGGTTATGATGTTGTTGATCAGTCCTTTTAGCTGGCTATACTATTTTCCGATACTCTTGTTTCCCCTCTTAATTACCTGGTCTCAGATATCTGTGGTTTTCGTTCAACCTGCACTCAAATCTGACCGTTCTCCGAGTGTCAATATCACCCCTCTAGCAGTTACAAAAAAAAATAGGATTATCACATGGTTCATGTGTTTGTTTTTGATTAATATCCCCATCTGGATCAGGCACTCTATATACATGCCTTCTATTTTTGAAAAACTGAGCTTCGGTTCATATTTGTTTTATGGCTTATTACTGTTGACGTATCTTTTATCAAAAATTGATTCATCTCCCGAGGTGGAACATCAAGACCTGACTCAATCCTCATCAAATTATCTGATATTCCCGCTGATGACGGTTCTTGCATTTGGGTTCGTCTTAGGCCCCGGTATATTTTTCAGCTCCTATCTGATCAACGCCATACTCTTACTATTCGGATCACGAGCATATGTATCCAGTATGTCATTGACGAATTGATCGACCACGCTGAGCTTGGTGTCATCCTCAATCAAGCCGACCTCTTCTTTTAGCGCATTCAAGCGCTCGGTGATTTCTTTGGTCACAGAGCCGCTTGGAAACAATGAAGCAAGAAATCGCCTGGCTTCAGCAGGCCCTATGTGTCGATACAATTGATTTCTTACGCTGGCATCAGCAGGTGTGGTACTAAATGCCCATAGCTCAATTGGACCCAAGGTCAAGGTTAATAGCTGCACACTCCAACCCGATTTAATCGCGTATTGTGCAAGAAACGTGGCTCCTCCTTCGCGGGGACCATGCACACGTGTTCTCAAGGCTTCTTTTGCTGTATCTGACAAACCGAAAACTTTAGCTGTTTTTTCAATGGCCTGTGTCGGACCTGCATCCATGATGTAAATAGACGTGGCGAAATCAACCATAATAGCATCGAAGTCGTCCATAGATTGTGATAATAATGAAATTTGCACGTTCCATTTTCTGCCTTCTCGCATATCAATAATGACCTGGTCGCGAACAGCAGCTGATTTTGATGTACGATGAAACTCATCATAAACGATCCGCTTGGGATCATCTCTTATCTCTCTAACCCGTTCAGAATGATAAAGCCTGTATTGTTCAGGAACATTAGTCATGCTATTTTCTGTCAAATAAAAATTGCGAGCCAACACATAACGAGCAAGCATATACATAACGGAGGTTTGACGATCAGCAGCATCCCCACCGCTCTTGGCTACCTCATCCAAATCCAGTGAAACCACACGCGCATCACCAATATCGAATGCAGTTACCCGTGACAAAATCGGGTATTCTCGCACAGCACCCGATATCATCCTGGAAAAAGAATTAATCAGCGACTCACCGGTAGGTGCTGTCACTTTTTCATATAAATCTTCAATCGATGGTGAGCGACAAATTGATGCCGCATCAGCAAGCAACGGCATGGCATATCGCTGGGCCAGCATGGCCTCATGGACAAAGCCCGCCGAATAAAGCGCATCTGTAACCTCCCACCAGGTTGATTTGGAATCACGCATAAACCCAATTTCTTCCAAAATGCTATCAATAAACTCCTCAACACCTGGATCGTAAGGTGTTGGCTTAAACTCATCCGCTAAACTTTTGTACAATTCATCCACGACCATACCCGCTAAATCAGGCATTGCATCATAGGGCTTTGCCGCACCCAACGGGGTGGTTAACAGAGTTAAGAAATTAACTAAAAAAGCTCGCTCACCGGCAGTTGGATGACGACAACCTAGTTGGGTATCAAAAGGATTAATCGAGTATTCGGGTGCCATCCGCAAACGGTGATATGCCACCAAATGTCGACTGGAAGCAGGTAGAGCTTCCTGTAATAACGAGATCAAACCACTGCTTGAAGGGCCGATATCGATAATGGCTATTCGAGGCAGTCGAGATAAACCGGCGGACAAGCACAGCGCAAGATTTTGCGCGCTAGACAAGACTGATTTTCCTGACCCTGGGCGCGCGTATACCAAATCAATCCACGTTGTTTGTTGACTTGAACCGGGCTGAAACGGCCAAGGTTTCCCATCAGGTGAACGAAATAATAGAGCCCCCGTTTCCCAAGGAGAGGCGGGTCTCGTAATAGGTAACATGGAAACAACATCAGATAACGGTGCTACTGAAGGAACTGCTGGACTGTTTGTGGTTATTGCCAGCATACTGGCTGCAAACCCTGCAAATGGATCACCACAAATTTCAGAAACGTCCGTTGTGCCCCAGCCTTGAATAGCCTTGACCAGCTCAGAACTTCGGCGACGTAACAACGCAAAATTGTCTTCTGGAGCCCACGTTGTAGCAACCACGCGCAAACGGATAACCGCCTCATCCGTATTAACATTGAGATATTTTAACAAGTTGACCGAATCACTAATTAATCGATTGTTCACTGAAGAAAAGCTCAAAATTGAAGACAGCATCCCCTTGAATTTAATGGTACCTAATCCTTCACTTTCCAGTAAAAATGAAATACGCCATGGGATGTGAGTGGGCAGAATCCGTGAAAATAAAATCACAAAGGGTCGAACATCTTTTGGAAACAAATCAATATAACTGGATGCGTATATTCTGTTACCCACTAGAACGGTGCGTCTATCAATTATTTGAGCATCTCGAGGAATCACCTGCTTTGCCAAGGATGGCCACAACAAGTCAGATGGGTTACCATCAAAATTATTGATTTCACGCGCCGGTATCATGTCACCAGGCAGGCTCGCTCTCCATTCGTCTGACGTAAATTCAGGATCCGCAGTCATTCGTATTGCATGAACTGCGTCATGTACTTCCAGTACTTTGGCAACAATATTTAACGAAGCCAAATCATTTACAATAGAACGTACATAAGCACTGTGCGTATCTCGTAGTTCAGGGATTGCGGCATAAATGGTTTGTGCACTCTTAAATGGTGGTGCTTTTAAGTCTCTGATCATTTTCATTTTGGCTTTATTAGCCACTTTTAGTTGATCAGAAGGCAGATTAAATGGTCGGGTTATCAATACAAAATAAACTCGCTCCTCGGCGCAAAACTGCGATAAATAATCCACTCGTTCATTAAATAAATCGTCCAGACTCAGTCCCAGACGTTTTTGAGTTGCCGCGGCAGGGGCGTAAATTTTTCGAATGAGTTTTTTTATATTCTGTTTATCATGACTAAAATACACTTGCAATGCATGGCCTGGACGACCCATGGCTGGCTGAAACGCATTGGTTAAACCCTCGACCAGGCGAGCAAACTCTTCTGTGCCGGCAAGGGCGGTAATACCGTCAATTTGCAAGACCGTCAGCAAAGACCCATCATGATCGACCAGATCGGTTGGGCTATCCGCCGTTTCAAGATCACAATATGATTCTGTTGTTTGTTTAAGAGCGGTACTTAGCCACGAAAAAAAAACATCCACGCTTTCAAAAAAGGATTCTGTCCAATTACTCATCTTTTTGTCCTTATTTATTCATGTAGGGGGATGACCACACAAATTATGATGAATAGACAGGGCGAGCGCCGCTCGTCCCTACACCCTACCCCCTACATTACATGGCCGTCTGAAAGGCGGCAGCACTTTATTTTTCTGCAATTTCTTCCAGAGCACTGGCGGCCCAACCTTCAATTTGTTTCCTAAACTTCGCCATGGAAGGCAACAACCTAATATCGGTCACTATTTTTCTAGAGCATTCGTCCGCAACATGCCCCGAATCAATCAACAAATGGCCAAAGATTGCTGGATCACTAGTTCCCTCACCAAACTTTTCCTCGACCGCTTGTGAACGAAATTTGAAGCTACGGTAAATCGTTTGCGCGCTACTTTTATAACCTGTGTCATTGGTAATAGCACAAAAAACAACATGGCAAAGGCTGTTCAGTTCAGCTTGAGACAACTCAGGTAAATAGATCAACGTCCCGCCTCCATACCCCCCAACACCAACTGACTCCATAAAAAAACATTGCGAGCAAAAACAACATGCTGTTACGAGATTATCTGGTTTATTGTTAGTGTAATTACCATCAAGATTAATAACATCCTGATAAAGCCTGGCTTGAAAACCACAAAATCGACAGGTATAGCGATCTCGTTGTAACACACGCTGCTCAAATGTATTGAAGCGCTCATCCACTTTTCTTGCAGAATAAAGACGCCACGCATCTGGAGTTGCGATTAATTTTAACTCTAAAGGCGTCTGCTTAGTGCCCATGCATTTAACCCAGTTTAAGTAGTACAAATATGAAATAAATGCTCATGAACGCATTATCATGAACAGAAGAGCATGAGTCTTTTTTCATGTTCTTCTGTTCAATGCCCAATTTAGAAAGTTATCCCTGTTGGACCTGCTGAGGAAGCCGCTGATCCAAATATCGTTTCGCCGGTGATACCTAGGATTGAGGGCAGAAACAGCAAAGCCGCTGCGACCATGAGTAAACCAACGGGTTGCCCGATCGGTACTTGTGCCGCGTTGTCCTTGTGCGCTTTGAATTTGATGATCGCACCCACAGCAAAAGCTATCCCAGCAAGATACGCCGTGGCTGTGATCAACTTAGTCACGTTTTCGAATGAACCGGTGATAGTGCTGGCCACGTTTCCCATAGAGACGGCTGCACCTGCATCTCCTGCAAAGAGCAATAAAGAGACGCCAAACAGCGTTGCAAACTCAACTTGACGTTGGCTCAATTTAGGTTTTTTGATTTTCATATTTATTACTCCTCAATTAATTAGATGTTTTTTTAAAAGGTTATGCCTAAATAACCTGCTGAGGAAGCCGCTGTTCCAAATATCGTTTGGCCGGTGATACCCAGGATTGAGGGCAGAAACAGCAAAGCCGCTGCGACCATGAGTAAACCAACGGGTTGCCCGATCGGTACTTGTGCCGCGTTGTCCTTGTGCGCTTTGAATTTGATGATCGCACCCACAGCAAAAGCTATCCCAGCAAGATACGCCGTGGCTGTGATCAACTTGGTCACGTTTTCGAATGAACCGGTGATAGTGCTGGCCACATTACCCATAGTGATCGCAGTCGCCGCTGCATCACCTGCATAGACGGTCAAAACGGCGCTAAACAGCGCTACGGTAGCGGCCTGATATTTACTCAGTTTGAATTTCTCAGGGGACATACTTTTACTCCTTATTTAATCCAGTTTTAAACGCCAAACAGCGTATTACTAACCACTTGCAGCGTTCCGACTATGTTCATCGCCAAGATACCTCCAAATACATGCGCCAACCCTTTTCCAGTGCCACCTGGCTGTTGACCCTGCGACGCAGAGCGGGCAATGAGCACCCACCCTCGTATAAATGCAATCACACCTATAACTTGTATAACTAAAGCAATCACAGCACCCACCGTGCTGTTTTGACCAAACAGGCTGTTCAAAATAGAACTGCCACTATCAATGGGCGCGTAGGCTAAAATCTGTGCGCCTTCACCAAACGTAGTATTCAAAAAAATCTGAACAGCCGTTGGCAAGTATAATAACATCGCCCCAGACAATAGATAAAACAAAGGCTCTTTCAAACTTCCATGCGATGACTGTTGAGTTTTAGATTCTGCCAACGCTTTCATACTATATAACGCTTTTATTATAAATGAAATACCCATAATATAAGCGCCAGCAGTGATCAGCTGCTCGACCGAATACAGAGAGCTAGTAATGGTGCTCAGCGAAAGATTAGACACTTCACTTGACAAAACACTGCTCATATTTGCTCCATTAACTATCTTCTTGACTAAACCGTATCACTCGACCGGAGCTGATGACTACACGTCCCTGTCGTGGGTCAATCAATTTGACCATACCCAACCCCGCAATCACTGTCCCCTCACGTACCGTTATTGTAGACCCATTGCTGGCAATCAACCATGCACGACCAGGGATGACCGCTTGAATATAGTATTTCAGGGAAGGTGATGTAATTTTATGTCGTACGTGGTGTGGTGTCTGGGCTTTTTTCAGCGCTGCTGCCTGTGCGGTTAATTGCTCAATTTCTCGAGATTGCTCATCAACTTTTGAAGCGTATAAAGCAATAATGCGATTAAGCTCCGTTACTTTCGTCATCATTTCATTGATGTTATTGTTAATTCCACTTAATTGAGTGTTTGACGAAGCAAACTCGGTTTGCATTTGCTCCTGACTGGACTCAAGCGCCGCCAATTTCTGAGTAATTTTCTCATCCACGTCACTTGACGCGCTGACATATGGCACTGGAGCATTAACAGGTTCTGGTTTGATTGGAGCGATATACTCCTTCACCGTGGTCTCATGAGTGACGGTCTTGATTAACGACGTTTTCTTTGGAACTGAAAGCGACGAATGAATAAAAGGATAAATAACCATGACTGCGATAATCAGCACGACCACAATCAGCACATTTCGTATTACGCCGGATTTACCTGCGAATGTTTTATCAATAACCGATTGTTCACCGGATGATTGTGAGGCCGCGTCTGCAGTATAATCCATAGCATCCGTACTGCCTGTCTCCGGATCGACGAATTCGTACTCATCATCGTATTTTTCATTGTCTACCATGTCCTGCCTGCTCAGTTAGTTTAATTTCAAGTTCTGCGTAAACAGAATCCCCACACCTGTACCGGCGTATAATTGGACTGTTGTTGGGCGATTTATATTTTGCGCCGCGACTTGTCCCCAGGCTTTACCCAATGTTGCAAGACCAATCACAGCATTGTCCAAGGTAGAGCGGCCGACCCCATTTGAAACGGTTGTGTTGGTTGTGCCACCTGTTCCGCCTATTGTGATGGTTGTGTCTGCAGACTGGAATGCATTACCAAACCCTTCTATAAAGGTGGAAGCAAACAAGGAACCATAACGTGAAAGATAATGATGATCCGTTTCACTGGACAATGCCGTACGTGCTGTATTTGGATCTATCGCAAACGCGTTAATTGAAACAGTATCCTCTTCTCCCGGGATAGACAGGGTATTAAATGTCACGATCATTTTATCGGCTTGGCCAGGCAGATTAAAACTACCAATTAATTTTGAGCCTTGTAACTTGCCAGAAACAATGGTCGCAAGAATAGGACCCGGTTCGTCTGAATTCACGGAGGTGTCTATCACTGCAAACAGAATATCACCTGTCCTGATTACGACTCTGCCAGTTGAGTTATGCTCAGATGCCCCAGCTTTCCCTTTGTCTGACTCTGATTGAATCTCATTTCCCGCGTGAACAGCCCCATTTTTCTTCTCATCTTCTTTATCAGGACCACCCACGTACGTTTGTTGTGGCACAACTTTAAATTCTTGCAGTAATTGATTCGCCGCTGACAGCATTGCACCTCCACGTTGCTGTATTTTTTGCTGATAACGTTGAACTGCAACCTGTTTTTCCTGTTGGCTTCGCAGCTCTTCGATGCGTTTAGCATTAGATGCGGCAATGGCAGCAGCGCCTGTTTCTGGCGTGGAAATAGCGGGGACATTTGACGTCGTTGTAAGAACAGCGGGTAACGGCGTCACTGAATCCAATCCAGCTAGCACCGAAAACCCTGCGTCATGCATTTCAGCATTGGAAAAACCGGCTTGTTTCATTTGATCTGTACTATAACCTGCGTTTTTCAAGTCGTTCGCAGAAATTCCCGCCGTACGGAGCGCATCTGCATTGAAACCGGCTTCTTTGAGCTGTGCAGCACTAAAGCCCGCTTTTTTTAAATCCGACGCATTGAAACCAGCTTTCTTCAAATCCTGTGCACTAAACCCTCCATTTTTCAAATCTACAAGACTAAATCCTGCCTTCTTCAATTGCTTGGCACTATAACCTGCTGCTTTTAATTGCTGGGCACTAAAACCTGCCTCTTTCAATTGTTGGGCACTAAAACCTCCCTCCCTCAATTGATTGCCAGTAAAACCTGCGTCTTTCAGCTGTTTCGCCGTCCACCCGGCAGCAGCTAGTTCCTTTGCACTATAGCCTACGTTTTTAAGATCATTTAAAGTAAATCCTGCATTTTTCAACTCAGCTGCAGTATAACCTGCGTTTTTCAGATCTATTGCAGAAAACCCTGCATTATTCAACGCACTGGCGCTACACCCCAATGTTTGTTTAATTGTTGCTGCAGAAACACCCAGTTGATGTGCTGCAGTCAATGATTTAAGACTGCAATCGGCCGTTCTGCCAGCAGCAACAACCGCGGTTGGACTTAACCCTGCCTGAGTTAATTGCTCAGCAGTAAAGCCTGCAGCAAGCAACTCTTCTGGAGTAAATCCTGCATCAGCCAGTGATTTTACATCAAAGCCTGCCTGTTTCAGCACCTCTGCACTACAACCATTCAAGCTGTGAATACGGTCAGCCGTCACTCCTTGAGCCATGAGTACTTTTAGTTTTTCAGGATCACAACCTGCATCATGTATGACATCATTGCCAACCGCTTCAGAAGACCCGCCAACACCCAGTTCCGTTGCGGTAAACCCGGCTTTCAGTAAATCCGCTGGTTTAAACCCTGCATTAATCAGTGATTTTGCATCAAAGCCTGCCTGTTTCAATATGTCAGCGCTGCAACCATTCAGGCCGTGAATGCTACCTGCCGTCACGCCCTGTGCCATGAGTACTTTTAATTTGGCTGGATCACAGCCTGCAGCACGTATTGCCTCATTCTTCAGTGCTGATGAACGTTCTGATTCAGCCTCGTTCACCTCTGCAGCTGTAAATCCAGCCTTCTGTAGATCCACGGGTGAAAAACCTGCGTCAAGCAGTGATTTTACGTCAAACCCTGCCTGTTTCAAGATATCAGCGCTGCAACCATTCAGGCCGTGAATGCGCCCCGCGGTTGCACCCTGTGCCATGAGCACCTTTAATTTGTCAGGATCACACCCTGCAGCATGTATTGCATCATTACTGACTGGCGGTACTGATTCAGCCGCACTCACCTCTGCAGCTGTAAATCCGGCCTTCTGCAGATCTACTGGAGAAAAGCCTGCGTCTAGCAGTGATTTTGCATCAAACCCTGCCTGTTTCAAGATATCAGCGCTGCAACCATTCAGGCCGTGAATGCGCCCGGCGGTCGCACCCTGTGCCATGAGTACTTTTAATTTGGCTGGATCACACCCTGCCGCACGTATTGCGTCATTCCTAACTGGCGGTGCAGATTCAGCCTCACTCAGCTCCGCAGCTGTAAATCCAGCCTTCTGTAGATCCGCTGGCGAAAAACCTGCATCAAGCAGTGATTTTGCATCAAAGCCTGCTTGTTTCAATATATCAGCGCTGCAACCATTCAGACCGTGAATGCGCCCCGCGGTTGCACCCTGTGCCATGAGCACTTTTAATTTGCCTGGATCACACCCTGCTGCACGTATTGCATCACGACTGACTGGCGGTACAGATTCAGCCTCACTCAGCTCAGCAGCTGTAGATCCAGCCTTATCTACATCCACTGGCGAAAAGCCTGCGTCAAGCAATGATTTTGCATCAAACCCTGCCTGTTTCAAGATGTCAGCGCTGCAATCATTCAGGCCGTGAATGCGCCCGGCGGTCGCACCCTGTGCCATGAGCACCTTTAATTTATCGGGATCACATCCTGCTGCTCGTATTGCATCATTACTGACTGACAGAGCTGATTCGGCTGCACTCAGCTCTGCGGGTGTAAATCCGGCCTTCTGTAGATCCATTGGCGAAAAACCTGCGTCAATCAGTGATTTTGCATCAAACCCTGCCTGTTTCAAGATGTCAGCGCTGCAGCCATTCAGGCCGTGAATTCGCCCCGCGGTCGCACCCTGTGCCATGAGTACCTTTAATTTGTCCGGATCGCAGCCTGCAGCACGTATTGCATCATTATTGACTGCGGATGAGCGTGCTGATTCAGCTGCACTCAGTTCTGCGGCTGTAAATCCAGCCGTCTGTAGCTCCTCGGGCGAAAAGCCTGCGTCAAGCAGTGATTTTGCATCAAATCCTGCCTGCTTCAGGATATCAGCGCTGCAACCATTCAGGCCATGAATGCGCCCCGCGGTTGCACCCTGTGCCATAAGCACTTTTAATTTAGCTGGATCACACCCCGCGGCACGTATTGCATCACTACTGAGCGCTGATGATCGTGCTGATTCAGCCGCACTCACCTCTGCAGGTGTAAATCCTGCTTTTTGTAGCTCCTCAGGTGAAAAGCCTGCGTCAAGCAGTGATTTTGCATCAAACCCTGCCTGTTTCAAGATATCAGCGCTGCAACCATTCAGGCCGTGAATGCGCCCCGCGGTTGCACCCTGTGCCATGAGCACTTTTAATTTAACTGGATCACACCCTGCGGCACGTATTGCATCACTACTGACCACTGACTGCGCTAATTCAGCCGCACTCACCTCTGCGGCTGAAAATCCGGCATTCTGTAGCTCCACGGGCGAAAAACCTGCGTCAAGCAGTGATTTTGCATCAAACCCTGCCTGTTTCAATATGTCAGCACTGCAACCATTCAGGCTGTGAATGCGCGCTGCGGTTGCACCCTGTGCCATGAGCACTTTTAATTTGACTGGATCACACCCTGCAGCATGTATTGCATCATTGCTGACGGATCCTGCCGCATTCAGCTCTGCAACTGTAAATCCAGCATTCTTTAGCTCTTCGGGTGTAAAGCCTGCGTCAATTAGTGATTTTGCATCAAAGCCTGCCTGTTTCAAGATGTCAGCGCTGCAGCCATTCAGGCCATGAATGGTACCTGCAGTCACACCCTGTGCCATCAGTACTTTTATTTTTTCAGGATCACAACCTGCAGCACGTATTACGCCATTATCAACAGCGAGAGCTGATTCTTTTAAGTCTGCTGGTGTATAACCTGCATTCACTTGATCGCTTTTGTTAAAACCTGCCTGGGCCAATGCATTTGCTGTGCAACCTGCATACTTGTGAATCAACATCGCACTAATACCAGCCAAGCGCTGTCTTTTTATCGCCTCGACACTACAACCCGCATTTTTTACATCTGTGGGTGTTATGCCGAATGGGAGCACCGCTTGTGCGGCTTTAATATCGTCCGTCGAAAACCCGGCATTAGCCAGATCCTCGCTGGTAAATCCTGCATCCAACAAATCTCTTGCACTGAAACCCGCAGCCTGTAGTTCTACAGCGCTGAAACCTGCGTTTTTCACCTCGGCGGCGCTATATCCTGCATTTTTCAACTCTCCGGCAGTAAATCCCGCGGCTTTAAGTTTATCAGCACTACAACCATTGGTACGACGAATTGCTGCTGCCGTTACACCTGATGCACGCAGCCGAGATAAGGCGTTTGCATCACATCCAGCTTTTTGGAGATCATTAATGCCCATTCCACTCGGTAGTCCACCCGCTCGAGCAATATCCTGTTCAGAAAAACCAGACCCCTTTAATTCGCCATCGGAAAAACCGGCATCTTTCATTGCTTGTGCGCTATATCCAACGCCCCGTGTATCACAAGCTGTATAACCACAAAGTCTGAGTCGACTCGCAGTAAATCCACCCTCTTTAAGCTGTACGATATCAAATTTCGCAGCTTTTAATTCAGCACAGGAACATACCGGTTCCAAGTCCTTTACTTTATATCCAGCATTCTTTAATTGCTCACAACTGCAAGCCGCTTTCAAATCACTGATTGTGCCGCCCTGACCAATTACTGTATCTATACTGGCTTTGCTGCAATGACCATTTGTTAACGTATCGACCCATGCATGCGTTTGTCCGCCTTCACCTGAGTTGGTATTGGTTAATGCAGAAAAATCAGCACCTCCCTCTCCTTCCTTTTGCCCAATAATCTCCACACCTTCGCCAAAGGCGTGGGTACGGATAATTGTTGGAATGGCACTTCCGCCGGTTTGGCTTGCTTGTTTGGCCTGTTCAATATTTTGAGTCGCTTGGAGTGCGGCATATTGCTCAGTCTGATTAATAGAACCAGGGGTAGATTCAATATTGATTGAACCGGATACATTCGCTGATGCATCCGAGCTACCTGAAGCTGTTCTAAACTTCAATACACCAATCACGACCGTTATCACGAGCAAAATCACAGTGAACAGGATAATGACCCTGGATCGGGAATTTGAAAACAGTGCTTTTATATTCTCTTTTTTGCCTGCCATTTCGTTATAACCCTTCTACCTTGAGTTGCATGACCTTGCCGTGCCAAGAAACGAGTAAAACAGGCGACTTCTGCATTTCATAAGCATGCATACCATCCGCGCTTGTCATGCTTCCAAGCCAGCCAGGCGACAATATCGTAAGATTTGTTCGCACGAACATTTTTTCATTTAACATCCAAACCCGCGCATCTCCACCCGAGACTGTAAGCCTTCTACTGCCACCTGGAGGCACTCCATCCAGAACATGCAATAATATATCGCTGGCAGAGGGCGGCAAACCATTGTCCATTGGCATGCTTTTAGCATTGGGACCATAACCTTGAACACGCAAATCAACCCGGTAATCAACAGCCTTTTGTCCAGGAATCAGGGTCAACATCACTGGGGTATTTAATCCTTTCAATCGAACGGCCAGATTTCCATAAGTATATAGATTATTCGCTTGAATAATCATCGTATTACCGGTTTTGTCCCACTGGATATTAAACGCCGTGGGATCACCCAGATCGTAAGCACTGATAGGCCAAGTGGCACCTGTAGAGTCAAGAAAAACCAAGGATGAAACGAACCCTTGAGATAACCGGATCACAGGGGGGGTTGAACCTGGAGATAGATTAACAAATTGCGACGTTGCTGTAGGTTTTGGTGGTGTGCCTGCAGTCGAAGTTTTTGCAAACTCCTGTGTTTGATATTGTTGTTTAATGCGAATAATTTGTTCCGGGGTTAGAGGGAACATTTGATCAGTCACTTCGTCAAAAGCCAACGCATCAATGGTCTCATTTTCCGATGTGGTAGGAACATTATCATCCACAGGATTCAATACTACTGGCGGACTCTCCGGTTTCGAAGGCACAGCACTCGATCCCTGTTTGTCACCAGCAGCAATCTCTTTTTTATTCCCAGCAGCGGCCTCTGTCGAAGGTGACATGCGCTTTTGTAGCAGTCGCAATTGCTCAAGGGCTTGTTGTGTAGAATTAGCCTTATCATCACAGTATGCATCGACAGTGTAAGTCATGCTAACTGACAATAATATCAGGATATGTGATAATTTCATTAATCCCCTCCGCTACCTGCAGGCCCTACTACAAATTGAGATATACCTATCCCACGAGGCGAATTAAGCGTTGACACCCGAGAAATTAGAATGGTCACAACATTATTTTGTTGAGAAAATTCACTCGCACTTTGATACGTAACCAACAACGGCATTTGCACCCGCCATGCATAACGCCCATTGAGAAGACCCTTTTGTAAAATAACAGGTGCCTTGGTTGCTACTGCCGATACAATCAATTTTTTTGCTTTGACAGCAACAAGATTATTTGAATCCTCCAATGCCTTCAGGAATTGATCCCAGCCCTCGGCTGTAAAGAACCCTGATGAAGCCTGCAACTCCGTTCGATAATTAACAAAATTATAAGAGAACGCGGCAATGGCGGCCTGATTGGCCCATTGCAATACCGCGGAATCAGATTGATTGGGTTCATTCAGCGCAACCAGTGGTGTAATTCGACCGCTAATACTGGTCGCAAAATATTTAGGTTCTGGAGGATGAGTAAAGACATAGGTTAATATCCCTGCCATTACAAAATTACAAAGAATTGAAAGTAACAAAATAAGCATTACTTTTCGTTGCCCGTCACGATAAAAACTATTCCGCATTGCAACGGCGATCAAAGCGTCTTCTGGCATATTATCCTCTCATTGCGGCGCTGCTTTGGTATTATCATTATTGTCCTGATCGTTTGCAAGCAAGGCATTAGTCGATTCATTCGGCTCATCCATGGCTATTAGCGGGACGGGTGGCGTCACACCATCGGTAGCATAATAATCGGGTTCTGGGTAACCAAAATAAACGTAGTATATGGCGATACCTAGAAATACATTCAGGATAATTGAAGCCAGCAAAGCAGTGGCTCCCCGATGATACGTATCAATGTAAAAACGGTTTGACTGCCTGATTTTAGCCCAAGTACCCCTACTCAATTGTCTTCTCCATATTAAGCAACAGCCCGTCTAAAGGTTATTTCGATTCTAGACACAGATGACCCATCGCCAAATTGTTTAAACGCACCCATAGGTTTATCACTCCCCAAGCCTTGTGTAAAGATAAAACGAGTATCTATATCCTGTGACCAAAGGTATTCAGCAACGGCGCGAGCCCTCGCCAGCGTCAGTGCGTGTTCTCGTTGAGGAGAGATATATTTACTACTAAACGCGCTTACATTGACATTTATTTTACGAAATTCCCTCAAATAGCAAACCAAATCATTCAATAGCCCGTAAGAACCCCAAGTCAACTGTGGCGATTGGTTAGCAAATAAAAGAACTGATGGTATGCTCACCAAGTAATCCTGACCAATGGTTATTACCTGCGCCCCGCCTTTCTTTAAGCGTGTTTGTAACGATATGATCTGTGGGTCTAAAGCACCAGCAACGTGGGTTGGCAATTTGCTTATTTCATCAACTGGTTGTTGTGCCTTGTGACACCCTGCAAGGCTCAGCAAGACTAACAAAACGATTAGTAGCCTTGCTGATGGACCAGAGCAGTAATGATGCGATCGTCTCAAACTAAATCCTGCCGTGAAATCAAATTAGACCATGTATGAATAAAACCATACAATGAAATGTGTTACAAGCCATGGTTGAAAAAAAACCTAAGCCTCGTCAGTCACTTTACTCTTTGCCATCTCCCGTTCTCGTCTGATTTTTTCCGAGAGCACCTGCACAAGCCCTGTCAGTTCCTCAGGATTGATGATGTCACGCTCTTCAGGCGGGTAATGTGTGGCTGTTTGAAAATCTTTTATCAATTCATTGGCTATATTTCCAGCCAAGCTGTCCTTTTCGCCAGTCAGGCGTTCAATCGACATCAACTGGTTACGTGTTTCGTTGATAGGCAATAATGACTCAGAAAACTGCACAATATTTTTAACAAGCAATGGAGCTGTTCCGGGAGGCAGTTGCAATGGTGTAAAAATAGTTAACATGCCCAACACGACATCTTCAATCAACTCTTCAACATTCTCAGGCTCATTATGTTTATGAAATGCCAATAAAGCCGCAACACCGCGCTCTATGGGCTCAACAAGAGTGGACTCATGTAGTGTCTTTGTAATCAGACTGACTTCCTCACTCTCCACTTTATTTTTAATATTGAAATCTTGGCTCTCAAGGACACTCTTGAACTCTGTCAATTGCTTTTGTAGTTTAACCAGATAGTCATCAGGTGGTGGCTCAACTTTCAAAAATTGATTCAATTTAAGTTTTTTAACCGGTTGTGGGTTGGCGTAGAACATCCTGGATCGCACGATTGTTGACTTAAAGAAGATATGTGCTTCACCCTCAGTCTGTTCCTTCAGATCAAGCAAGTCGATACGGGCACGGCGTTCAGTAGATGAGCTTTTCGTATCCATATAAGTATTTGAAACACTACCTTCCTTGGTTTGAAAGGAATCCACTTTCGTCACATACGCTTCACCGGCGGTCTTTGTGAAGAAATCCCATGTTTCGTGCGGATCCTCAAGCTTCATGCAAATTTTAATGTTAGTATTCGCGCCGATCGATGCCGCCTCTTCTTTTGAGGCCTTTTGAAACGCTGGCAAATCCTGACCTGCAAAAATTACAGAAAACCCGAGTGAACGTGCCTGCGCAGGTACGACCGCAAATCCCTGCACGGCATAGTAACCATACTCATCCAGAATGCATAAAAAGGGCGTTGGTGCAGTGGTTGGCTTTCTCTCAATCACATCCCGATAGTCGCCCTCAACCTCTGTACCGAGACCTGCAGCCATCATGGCTTTCAAGGATGAGACAATAATTTTACCCAAGTTAGACAACTCATCGGGTGATTTTTCCAAAGCAGGTAGTAGTACAACCAATATTCGTCTGTTTAATACCACGTCCTTGAAGTCTACTTCAGCGAGATTTGTGCGTAGTATGTGACCGTATGTATCCGCCAATGATGAAAAGCTTCGTACCAATTGCATGACAATAAAACCATGTTGCTCTAAAACCTGAGAAACCTGTTTGCCCTTTTTTTCTTTATTATAACCCGGTAACGTACCGAGGTAGTTACGTAATGGATCAGTTACCACTTTAGGTATCGATTCGATGTTGACGCCTTCCTGCTCATCGCGTGGGAAAATTTTATCTATAACGATGGATTCAAGACGATCCAGTGTGAAGTAATTACGAATGGTGTTTGCATCAAGAAGAATGGCGCCTTCATCCCGCATATAGACTAACACCCGCATCAATGCTTCAACAAATGCAATGGCCCTCCCTTTCCACATATCCCCATCAGATGATTGGGAAGCCCCTCCCATCAAGCTTACGACAAGGTTGGTCAACATACTGGATGACCCCTGACAGAATGGGTTCATGGTATTCGACAAGCGTCTTTCCTGAGGTCCTACGATATCGCGTGCGCCGGTCATGAAGTTGATTAATAACAGATCATCTTCGCGGCCCATGCTGCGCACCATGGAAAAAATGGTGGCGTATAATGAGTTATCCCCTTTTCCATCGACATAAATAAATCCACTGCCCTGCGTCAGTGCATTGAACGCAATAGAGGTCAGAGCGACGGTTTTACCGCTACCTGTTGAGCCGAAAATAAGTGCATGTGTGCGCATATCCTCATTGGCAAACCATAACTCTTCATTGGTTTTAATATCATTGCCAAAAAATGCAATCCCACGCGCCATATTGGGTGTTTTAATGCCCGGTTTTAAATCATTATAATCCCGAATCCCCGCAATCTGAGGCAAGCGAAAGGGAAGCATTTTTTTGCGCGTATACCCATAAGCAAATATACCGATACCAATTAGTAAAAACAATGACGCCAATTCCGGTACGTAAAATGCAACACATGCCAACAGGGTAAGAAAAATTGCGACATTAGTTGGTTTTCCACAGAAATCAGCACACCGCTTACCCAAAGTTCGCGTATCACGCAACAGCCTGGTTGGATCCAGCTCATTTCGGGAATCAATGCCTCGCATCATGGTTGTAGATCCTCCAACTCCTTTGGCGATAATTTAATTTCTTTAATAGAAATTTCCATGGCTTTGATTGCCTCATCAATCATGGGTGTCAGTGAACGACGACCCGATGTCCTCTCAGCAATCCAGTGAGCAAAGGGACCGCCCACTTCCGCAAACGGCGTTTGTCTGCCGACACAGTTAAGCATATACCATAAGCGACGATCCACGGTTTTTAACCATAAAAAATCCGAACTCGGCATCACACCATCATCGCGGGAACCCATCAACAGTGAGGCCATTACAGTTAAAACGTAAGCGTGTTGACCAAGAATCACCTGAACATTTTCAGACTGCTGATATTTTTTGAGTACACTGGTTGCCACACTGTAATCTGGCTTGCCATCAGAAGTGCTTTTATCGACTGCTGCCAGAATTTTAAACGCAGATGGTTTATCACGATTCATCCGCGCCATGAAAACAGCGGCTAATGCACGGGCATGGGGTGGGCAATGCTCAAATCCATTCCAGACAGGACCTAATTGCAATGTAAATACCCGCTTTGCATCGCCACGACGAACGGTAGCGGTCATTTCATCACCCGGAGTCGGGTTATCCATCAAGGCATCATTTTTTTTAAGCAGTTTATGCTTGCGAGCAAATTCCATTGGAGTCAAAGCCATTGCCCAAGGACCCGTGTTGATATCGGTATCCACGAGGTTTTGTTTTACAACGGGCATGATTGCCGGCCAATTTTGTTGTTCTTGGGTTCGCAACGTTGTCATGCTATGGGCACGACGATATTTAAGTGTAATATCAGAGCGATAGAGAACCACTCCCAAAACAACAAGGATTACGATGACCGGATAACGAATATATTCACCTACATCTCTCATCAGTAAATCCAGCTGCTGAAAAGTTATAGAAGCAGGATCAATGGTTTCCATGATGTAGATATCATTGACGAGTTGCGTTCCACCTACAAAAAAATGCATCAACTTGGCTTGCAGGTTTGTCAGAAAAAACATAAACGCAACAATGTTTTTGTGCCCCATATACCAAATCAAGGCACCAATCAGGAACGCCCCTACGACATTCCAAATGGGACCCATCGAATTGTCGGCACCCCCACCCTGTTGTTGCTGAGCCATAGGATCACTTCATCTAAATTGATTTAATATACTATATACGTACCACAGTTATTATGCGTTGTGCAATCACGCCGGGGCATCTTTGATTAATCGTCCCTGTGAATAGTGGTAAGTACCCGATTGATGAACAAAACTTTCCATGTTGCTTAATTTAAGCGCCCCATCTTTTAACAGTAGCCGTGGCTTGCCCAACTTGTCCATGGGGATTTTATCGTCATTGACGTGAAGAATATCATTTTCATCAATATAGATAATCACATAAGCTTCATTAATTTTATTTTCTTTTGTTTTAATGATTGCCTTGACGTCCTCTTCTTCAAGATATATTGGGCGTGAAATCATTTGACGGGGTAAATTGGTAACAATCCATTCCCAAGATTGCATATTTTTACCATTCGATGAATATAAGGCGACACAGACCTTTTTTTGACCACGACGAAGCAAGATGTTCTGATGAACCAAGTTAGCTGCTGCATCCGTGCTGACTTTTCCTGATGATTCCATTCCACTAACAAACTCATCACGAATTTCTCTCAAATTCTTACCAATAACCCGAAGAAAGTTTGACTCTTCCCAAGGCCCTTGCGCAATGGCGTTATCCAATGCCAGTAATACAGCATCAGCTTGCTCGGTTGTCAATTCATCATTATTCATAAACGCCCCAGCCCGTGTGGGCAACCCCTCATCCGCCGGGTCTGCTGTTAAAGGAAGGCCGGTCTGATGCTGATGGTTCTTGCGATATTGTTTTAGGCCGAATCACGTCATTGATCTGCGTTTGACATGCCCTTAGAACCACAATACCGCTTGTTATCTCTTTGGCGTCTGGTTTAATTAACCCCATTCTTTCGAGCTGCGATATGGAATTACTCAGGAAGGATAGTTGCCTTGTTTGCACAGAGCCCGCGCTAACGCCACTCTTCTTGGCAGCCATTTGCATTAAAGCCCATGTTTGTTTACCAGTAAATAGTCTCAAGATTTACACCTAAAATCATTGTTGCATAACGTAATCATAGCAGAGATTAACTAAAGAGGAGATAAAATACGCTCAATTTTTCGTCTTCTTTACACTAATCCTTCTTTACACTAATCATAAAGTAACTCATCCAGCGGCGTATAATCAGAACTCGGACCACCCTGTATTAACTCATTCACGACATCGGTCATACAAAGCAATCGGAGAACGTTGGGTGTAACCTCATCAAATGTCACCTCAGTGCCCAACAAGGCGCCTTCCGCATCCTTAAAGGAGGCACCCAAGCCATAACCTAGACATAATGAACACAATTGATCTGCGCGGCGTGCAATTGCTGGCAGCAATCCCGTGTATGAAAATACTTCATCGAAACTGACGAAACGATCATTAAGATAAAATTTGGCATGCAGCTTTGCTGCAATCAACCCCATGCTTTTTCGAATATCCACGTCCATTTATATCCACCAAGGTTTTGATGATTTAATAGAACCTGCACAAAAAGTTCTTAACCATCGCAAAAAAACAGGTACTGTAAAGCCGTAATGTTCAATAATAGCGAAAAAAACCGCAGAGATCAGAACCAGCAGGCCTGTCCAGAGTTTGATATGCATCAAAAAAATAAAAACAGGAAATGCCGCTCTGGCGTCTACCATAAAAAATCGGGCTGTACGGGCTGAATCACGCCAACTCGCCGTTGCCGAAAACCCTCCTGCTGCCATATCAACCTCTAACTTTGATGCTATTCATAAATTTAAGGGTATATCGAGCAACGGGGTTAATGCAAGAGAAACAGTAGAATTATCTCCATCTCATAGATATACTTTCATAGGATGGAGTATAATGCCAATGCTGCTGTGTTGTAAGCTCCTGCAAAGGATACAACATCAGCATATATAAAAATTTACAGGAATCATTTAATGATCATTAAAAACGTTATACAACGATTAAAACAAATTTTTTCCGGATCATGCGGAAAAGGGAAACTGTCGGGCACCATCAAGTTCTTTGATAGAAAGAAGCGTTTCGGATTTATTGTGTCCGATAAAAACGAGTATTTTTTCCATGCCGCAGCGACTCAACCTAATGATTTCAAATCGCTACAAGATGGGGTCAAGGTTCGATTTAATGTGGTCATCGGCAAAAAAGGCCCGCAAGCAGATAATGTTGAAGTAGTTCATGATTAATGAGGTGTATCAATGACAAACCAAGTGGATTCTGGCATGCAGACCGTGCAACAACACATCTTACAGCTCAGCACATATCTTAATTCACGCATTCTTGGTCAAGGGGGGTTAGTATCGCGGTTATTAATAGCCTTGCTTGCAGATGGTCATTTATTGGTAGAAGGCGCGCCAGGTCTTGCAAAAACACGTGCAGTTAAAGAATTAGCTGCACGTGTTGAAGGCAGCTTTCATCGCATTCAATTTACCCCGGATTTATTACCGGGCGATCTTACGGGAACGGATATATACCATCCTGAAGACGGCTCATTTGTTTTCCTGCCAGGCCCTGTTTTTCATCACATGATTCTGGCAGATGAAATTAATCGTGCTCCAGCCAAAGTGCAATCAGCGCTCTTGGAAGCCATGGCTGAACGTCAAGTGACCATTGGTAGCAAAACGTACCCATTACCTGAATTATTTCTCGTAATGGCGACACAAAACCCCATCGAACAGGAAGGCACCTATCCATTGCCTGAGGCACAGCTTGACCGGTTTTTGATGTATGTAAAAATTGGTTACCCGGATGCTCGCGTTGAACGGGATATTCTTACACTAGCGCGACGAGAGGCGCTTGCTGACCACGTCCTCACTGAAACAACACCCAGCGTGGACGACCCTATAGTCACCTTGTCGCAGCGGACACTGTTTGAGGCACGTCAACAGGTTCTCAATGTGCATACTAGTGATGCACTGGAAAACTACATCGTGCAACTTGTTGTGGCAACACGAAACCCCGGAGTTTATAGTCCAGCCCTGGCCCGCTGGCTGCGTTTTGGCGCAAGTCCTCGAGCAACCATTGCGCTTGATCGATGCGCCAAAGCACATGCTTGGCTTAACGGGCGCGACTATGTGACCCCGGAAGATGTACATGTCATTGCACATGATGTATTGCGTCATCGTATTTTACTCACGTTTGAAGCTGAAGCGGAAGGTATTAGTAGTGATGATTTTATTAACGAACTATTACGTCTAGTCGCCTTGCCATGATTCAGGATCACGAGCGCATTCCTAATGGAATTGTTGCCGAATTAACAGATTTAATTGCCCTGCAGCGCCAGGCATGCATGGTGCGTTATCGCCCTGATGGTCATGCTGCACGTGCGGGGAATCACCTGTCAAAATTGCGTGGTCGTGGAATGAATTTCGCTGAAGCACGCAATTACCAAGCAGGCGATGAAATTCGTCATATGGAGTGGCGAGTCACTGCACGTACTGGCAGACCTCACGTTAAAGTATTCCAGGAAGAGCGTGAAAGACCCGTTGTGATTCTGACTGACTTTAATCCATCCATGTATTTTGGTACACGTGTTGCATTTAAATCCGTTGTTGCTGCACGTTTGGCCGCACTCATCGCATGGACTGCGGCCAAACAGGGTGATCGAGTTGGAGGTATCGTATTTTCAGCTGTAGCGCATAATGAATTTACTCCTCGTAGCCGTCAAGCCGGCGTTTTACCCATTTTAGCAGCACTAAGTCACTACACACACGAACATAATCCACAATCTGAACGCATGCCTGATGCTCGTTCATTAAGCCACGCCCTGCTTCGATTACGCCGCGTTGCCAAGCCCGGCAGCATTCTGGTGCTGATCAGTGATTTTTATAATATGGACACAGATAGCGAACAGCATTTAAGTCGTTTGAGCAGGCACAATGATATATTGGCATACCACATATGCGACCCGCTGGAACTGACCGCCCCCAAACCTGCACAATATGCGATCACCAACGGACAACAGGAAATTTTGCTAGATACCACGCTGGACGCGGTCAGATTTTCCTATCAATTTTATTGTGAGCAACGCATTACGGCGCTACAGGCGCAATGCAAACGCTTGCAAATTCAATACATGCAAATCACAGCACAAACTGATCTTCCGCAGCTTGTGCGCCAGACGTTTCCTTGGAGGCGCGGTGGTTAACGAGCACGTTCCCAAAGATCTATCGTCTTTGCATGACATTCATTTGCCTGAAGCGATTGGCTGGTGGCCATTGGCACCCGGATGGTACCTGCTGACAGCAAGCCTTGTAATCGTCTGTCTGCTGATTGGGTTCTTATGTCGCCGCTATTATTTGAACGGGCGGGCAAAACGAGAAGCGTTGCGAGCATTGGCGATGTATCAAGAACAGTATCAGCACGATGCAAACAGTCAATTATGCTCCGCTAAAATCTCGGAACTATTGAAGCGCGTCGCACTAGCCTATTACCCAAGAACACAAGTAGCGGGGTTGCAGGGCGAAGCATGGATTGCTTTTTTAAATAGCACGGCTAAAGATGTCAATTTCCATTCTGTTCGCATGGAGCTATTGGAACTGCCTTGGCGACCGTCGCAAAACCAGCCGTTACAACCTCTTTTTAAAACAGCACACAAATGGATCATGAGGCAGGGGAAATCATGTTCGAATTAGCCACCCCCTGGATTTTAATCCTGCTACCTTTTCCCTTGTTGATTTGGTTTTTCGTGCCCCGCATACACTTGCAGTTGCCAGCCGCGCTGAGAGTGCCTTTTTTCAATGCCATGCTGGGTATTGTTGAACAGGAAAAACATAGTTTAACCAGACAGACAAGACTTACAGTTATGTTATTGATCTGGTCGTTATTATTGTTGGCACTTGCAGGACCGCGTTGGGTAGGTGAGCCGCGTCCATTAGCACGTGAAGGCCATAACATTATGCTCGCTCTGGATCTCTCTCCCAGCATGGCAGTTAATGATATGCTTTGGAATAATCGCCATACCACACGACTAGCGCTAGTGAAGCATGCAGCCAGGCAATTTGTACAAAACCGCGTAAATGATAAAATTGGTTTAATCGTGTTTGGTGAGCGCGCTTACCTACAAACTCCATTAACCTATGATCACCATAACGTATTGCAGCGTCTGGATGATGCCACGGCGGGTTTGGCTGGTAAATCCACATCAATCGGCGATGCGATGGGATTAGCTGTGAAACATTTGCAAAATGTTCCTGATAAAGGACGGATCATCATTCTGTTAACGGATGGTGCTAATAATTCAGGCGTACTCGCCCCCTTAAAAGCAGCCGAGCTGGCACGTGATGATGCGATTAAAATTTATACGATTGGCTTGGGATCCAAGGGCGACACACAGACATTTAATGGCTTGTTTTTAAGCATGAATGCCTCTGCTGAATTGGATGAGCAGACCTTGACCGAGGTGGCAAAAATGACAGGTGCCCGATATTTCCGCGCCACAGACATGAAGTCGTTACAAGCTATTTATCAGGCCATCAATCAGATGGAAACTGTTTCTCAGGAGCAAGCTACCGTCCGGCCTCAACACGACTATTATCCTTGGCCCCTGGCATTGGCGTGGTTATTCTTTATGTACTTGCTTGCAGAGCAGGGTGGTTTACTCATCAGGTTCAGAGGTTCCTCAAATGATCGCTGATTTCCATTTTCTCCGACCACTGTGGTTATTTGCCCTCTTGCCATTGGGAATACTGGTATGGCGCCTGTTTCGTCGCACGCCTGCTATGCATGCCTGGAGTGCGATTTGCGACAGCCATTTGTTACCCTGGTTAGTGCAAACCACTGGACGCAGTAAACGCGCCCTTCCTTTACTGCTACTCACGACCTGTACATTATTGATGATTATTAGTCTGTCAGGACCCACTTGGTCACGCTTGCCTGTACCAACGTACCAGCAAATCCAACCACGCGTGCTGATCCTGGACATGACTTCCGCGATGTTGGCTCACGATTTATCCCCAGACCGACTAAGCCGTGCCAAATTCAAGCTACATGATCTTTTTCAACATCGGGATGCCGGACAATTTGGCTTGGTGGTTTATACCGGAGAGGCATTCGTAGTCTCCCCCCTCACCGATGATGGACAAACTATTGATGCCCTGTTGTCATCACTCACGCCAGAGATTATGCCTATAACCGGCAATCGTCTGGACAGAGCCCTTGAGCAAGCTAAACAACTGATTACACAAGCTGGTTCTGATTCAGGCCAGATTTTAGTACTGACAGCAAACCCGCCTTCTCAAGCGGCCATTAACGCAGCAAAAGCGTTAGCACATGGTGGAATAGACACATCCGTAATCCCGGTATTAAAGAAAACATCATGGATGCCATTATTTGAACGTCTGGCAACAGCGGGACATGGGCAGGTGATCTCATTCACGGATACAGAGGCGGATGTAGATCAATGGCTAGCCGTTTCCCATGCTAATCAACGCTATGGTGTAAACCTGCAAAATGACATTCCAGTCTGGCGAGACCAAGGGCGGTGGTTTTTAATTCCAGCATTATTGCTTTTGTTAGCTATTTTTCGACGCGGTTGGCTACAGAGGCTCAACACATGAAACCGATACTAATCTCGCTCCGTTCTCCGAGCGTCAATATCACCCTTCGAGCAGTTACAATGGGTATGATATTACTAACGATAATTTCTGAAACATGGGCATTTAGCTGGCAGGATTTATGGGTCACTAAAAATCGTCAAGCACAAACTTTGATGGATGCAGGTCAGTTTTCCAAGGCTCAGGAAACATTTAACAATCCTGCCTGGCAAGCTACTGCGGCCTATCGAGCAGGTAATTATGAGCAGGCCGCGACACAATTTCAATCATTGAAAAACAGTGCCGATGCCTATTATAATCAAGGGAATGCATTGGCACATAGTGGGCAATTAGAACCGGCAATCAAAGCATATGACAAAGCATTAGCCCTTTCACCAGCCAATCCAGATGTATTGCATAATCGAAAGATTGTTAAAGCCCTGCTCAAAAAACAAAACAAACAGAAGCAGGACAAACAGAATAAAGACAAACAAAATCAAGACAAACAGGATCAGAGCAAACAAGATCAGGATAAACAGGATCAGGACCAACAGGATCAAGACAAACCAGATCAGGACAAACAGGATCAGGACAAACAGGATCAGGACAAACAAGATCAGGACAAACAAGATCAGGACAAACAAGATCAAGACAAACAAGATCAGGACAAAAAAGATCAGGACAAAAAAGATCAAGACAAACAAGATCAGGACAAACAAGATCAGGACAAAAAAGATAAATCAGCGGAAAAACCACCTCAGTCTCAAGCAGACCGTGAACAACAGCAAGCTAAAGAACAATGGTTACGCCTGATTCCTGACGATCCCGGTGGGTTGATGAGAGAAAAATTCATGCGGGATTATTTGGCTAGACATCGAAACAAAGGATATTAATGAAACGCCATATATTCATCATAATACTTCTCTGCTGGCATACCATCGCCCTAGCCAACATCACCATGAACATTGAACCTGCTACTGCACGCCCAGGCGAAACGCTTCGTCTGACCTTAACGCAAAGCGACGATCCCCAATTCCATGGCGTTCCCGACCTGACGCCTCTGAAAAAAGAATTTACCCTGGTCGGCACTGAACACAGTATGTCTTACACCGCTAACAATGGTATAGCAAAATCCGAAAACCAATGGGTTGTCCTGCTCATTCCAAAAAAATCCGGCATTCTGTCCATTCCTGCTATAAAAATTGGTCAACAATATAGCCATGCCGGCCAAGTCAATATTACCACCAGCGCAAATTCGCCAATAGACGACAGTCAAGCTGAATCACAAGCTGAATCATTAGAAGAGCACAACGCTGTAACATTGCATACCGAGGTAGACCAGGAAAAACCATTCATCAACCAGCAAATAATTTATACGGTCAAATTATCCACAAGCCAAACCCTGCTGGAAGCACAGTATCAACCCCCAAGTGTTGAAAATGCCTTGTTAATTCCTTTAGGTGATGGTCGTCGTTATCAAACAACCATAAATGGCCAAGAATATAGCATTGACGAACAGAAATATGCTATTTATCCGCAAAAAAGTGGTGAAGTGCGCATTACACCGCCCAAAATCACGGCTGTGGTTTACGACACTATTCCGGAACGTGTCAATGTAGAGGGCAATACTATCGAACTGATGGTGAAGCCAGTCCCCAAAAAAAATACAACTAAACCATGGCTACCTGCAAAACAAGTTACGCTGTCAGAACACTATGATTCATCCAAACCAACCATGAGCCAAGGCACTACCCTAGTGCGCCGGATCACGTTGCGGGCAATGGGCCTCCCGGCAGAGTTATTACCGACTCTGACCTTTGCTGACAGCAAACAATATAATGTCTACCCGGAAAAACCAGACACACGCAATGTACTCAGGCAACAGGAATTAATCGGGACCAGCGCCGTTACGGTGACGTATATACTCAACCAATCCGGACACATCACCTTGCCTTCGATTGAAATACCTTGGTTTAATACGCAAACAGGCCAGGACGAAATGACGACATTGCCAAGCCGTGACATCACGGTTACAGGCAAAGCTGACGCAAATCCTGCCCCACTTTCTAGCACACCAGAGAAATCACATAACACCAATACAGACCCTAAGCTGTCGAGCTTGCCCGCACCGAATACGAATAATCAATCACACCCGCTTGCCTGGTGGATAGCCGCAGGTTTTGCATTGGCCTGGATTATGACACTAGGACTATGGTGGACATTTCGCAATCGCCCTGCCAGACCAAAACTTGACATGCAATCAACACTCACACGCTTGCGCAAATCCTGTACAACAAATAACCCGGAACAAGCCCATGCAGCGCTATTAAACTGGAGTCGGCAACAGTGGCCGGATGCTGCATTATTAAATTTAAGTGAATTAAGCAAGCTCGTTCGCGACATCGCCTTGCAAAAGCAGATCACTCTTTTATCGCAAGCGCTGTATGCTCAAAACGGTTTGTCAGACTGGCGTGGCGATGCGTTGTGGCACGCTATTAAAGCCTATCGACCTAAAAAATCAACTCAAAAGACCCCACGTAATCCACTACCACCCATTAATCCTTAAATGATTACAACAACCATGATTGGTGAGATTAGTTTAAATATTTCGTTCGTATTCTATCTATTGGTTTACTTGCCGCAGATTCTTCATAATCGTCAATCCAATCACCTCTCAAACCTGAGCATGGGGATGCATTTTATTTTGTACACAAGTTATTGCCTTGATTTGTTTTATGGATTTTCCAGCGATCTTCAATGGCAATATAAAACCGTGTCTATTGTTAGTCTGACGTTATTGGTGATTCAACATATCCAACTGACCTGCCATTATCAAGCACAAAAAAAACGGGGATGGTTTAATTTTAATGTGCTTTTTATATTGACTACAGGAGCTTCAATTGTTTATTTTTTCATTGTAAATCAAGCCCGTCTCTCGGAACAAACCACACAGACGTTAGGATATCTGTCCCGCGCGGGTTTTCTGATATACACCCTCCCACAAATCATGAAAAACCGGGCATTGAAGTCTACTCATGCGATCAGTATCAAATTTATATATTTAAGTTTGCTGCTGTCCGTACTGGATATGACATCGGCCTGGTGCCTGAATTGGGGATGGCCTAACAAATTGGGATCACCTCTCACGATGTCTCTCATGTTAATGATGCTGTTGCAAATGAAGAAATACCAGGTGAGGAACTGGTTTGTGTTTGGGGTTGACTAAAAAACGTATCCGGTACATCCGTTATAAAAACATGAGCAGAATCAAATGCATTCAATGCCTTGGCAGCATAATGTCTTATGTCTACATCTGCATCGCTGTGTAATTGACGAAGCGTTGGAATGAAATTAACCTCTTCTAGAATAGCTGGATGATTACTCATATTATCAGCCAAAAACGATAATAGCATGACAGCAGATAGTCTTATTTTTGCATTTGAATTCTTGAGTAATGGGATGATTGCCGGAATGCCTTTAGCCTCTATAAAGACTGAATGATAATCGTAATCACCAAATAAATTTAATAATGCCATGGCAGCATATTGTTTTGTTTCTTCATCTGAATTATTAACTAATAAAATCAACTGAGGGGTGCGTTCAGCCTTGATAATTTCTGAACGATTGCTACTACTTATAGCTAAATGTCCCAATAATAATGTAGAATTTCGCTTTATTTCTACCTCAGCACTGCTGAGTAATAATATAACTGTTTGAATGCTAATAGCTGCTAGTATATCCGCATGAGAGCCAACATTATTAGCCAAGTTTGCTAAGGCCAATATAGCAGATTGTTTTATTTTTACATCTGAATTATTGAGTAATGGTATCAGTAATTGAATGCCATTAGCGTCTTGAATGGTTTGATAATAATTAAAATTACCAGCCAGGTTTGCAAATGCCATTATAGCATTTTGTTGTGTTCCTAAATCTGAGTCGTTAAGTAATGGTAAGAGTTTTTGAATACCCTGAACCGTTGGAATGGCTGAATGAGTGCTATGAATAGACGTTAAGTTTGCGAATGCCATTACAGCAGCTCGTTTTGCTCCTACATCTGAATCACTGAATAATGACATAAGGATCGGAATCCCTTCAGCGTCTATAATAATCGGATGATAGCTGTCATTATAAGCTAATCTTGCTAAGGCTAATATAGCATGACGTTTTGTTTCTACATCTGAATCACCGAATAATGGCATAAGGCTTTGAATGCCTTTGGCGTTTAGAATGGCCTGACAATTACAATCAAACTGAGCTAAGTTTGCTAGTACACGTGTGACAAAGCGTTTTGTTTCGATATCTGAATCATGGAGCAATCGAATCAACATTCGGATGCCTTCAGCCCCTACAACGCCCTGTTCATCACTACCATTCGCCGTTACATTTACTAATGCCAGAGCAGCAAATCGTTTTGTTATTATGTCGGCCTCACTGAGGAGTCGAATAAACATTGGAATACTATGAACAATGACTGCACTATTGTTCGCTATAGTAGCTAAGTTTGCTAATGCCAATGTAACATATCGCCTTGTCTCTACATCTAAACTATTGAGTAATGAAATGAGCACAGGGATGCTATGAGCAATGGCTTCTTTATAGCTAATCTTGGTCGTTAATTTTGCAACTGCTAATGAAGCATATCGTTTTGTGAGCTTATCGGTGTTTTTGAGTAATGCCGTGAACTCTGCAATCTGCTCAGTTGCTAAAATGCCCGGATGAAAACAAGCCGCTAAATTTGCTAATGCCATGATAGAGCTTCGTTTTATTTCCACATCTGAATTATTGAGTAATGAAACGCACGCGGGAATACCATTAGCCTCTATCATGCTCGGATAATTACCCTCTATAGCAGTTAAACCGAGGAACACTTGCACAGCTTCTCGTTTTATCTCTACATCTGAGACAGCGAATAATGAAACGAGCGCTTTACTACTATTGGCTTCTAACACACTAAGATTTTTGTTTAAATGATCAAGGAAATACTTGAGTATTTGTTTTACATACGGTGTCATGCGGGGTTCTTTGGCACACAATAATTTACAGATTGCATTTTGATTGATCGAATCTTGCATTAAACTTTTTAACTTACCTGCGGCCAAAGACCCGATTAACTTCTCTGTGCTGTCAAGCAAACCCATCAAATCCTTAAGAGCATCTACAAACTGCGGTGTATCGGGTTGGTTAACATACAATTTTAATGTCCCATTCGCTTGTGTAAAACGAGCTTTGTCCGGTTGTTCAACTACACTTGCTGTTACCGGTATTTTCGCAGGTGTTACCAAGGTCTGTTGACATGTCAGATCTCGACGTCGGGCTGGTTGTTTAGAATGATTACTTGCAGGCGCTGTGGATTGTAATATGGAATTGAGAACATCTCGTTTGAATTCCTCAAAACTCATGCCTGTTATACTCTGGCCATTGTGGAACTGGTATTTGGGCTCAGCAGCGTTATTATCAGGATCAATTAACATCCAGTCTCTAATGACCTGAACCCATTCAAACGCTGTGCTGTCTTGTATGGGTTGAATCGTTGATGTTATGTTTAAGGCTGGCATCGTTTGTGGTGTGAAACGATCAATAACGTGACGAAGCTTAGGTGATTTATCTTGGTAAATCGCTAAAAATGATTTCGTGCGCAGTGAGCCTGAAATCAGATCATTGAATGTTGATCTGAAACGTCGATCACCCTCATCTTTTTTTGCCGGATGTTGTGGCCGTGCTGAGCCTTTTTCATGGCTGGCATTCGATTTTTGCAGGATCTTATTTGTCTCATAGAAAGCATCATGCTCAAACGGTTTGTAGAGCATGACACGATCATATTCCATGCCTTTAGCTTGTTGAAAAGATAAGACCGTCGGCTCGTAATCGGGTTCACCTTGGGCACCTGGCACTGTAAATTTTTTTCTTGCCTCTTCTATTAAATGCGCATGCGTAATGATGACATGTTCTGTGGAGTTAAAGTTAAACAGCTCCCGGACTTGAGTATCGCGTGTATTGTTGTCGAGCCAGGAGACCCCTTGCAACGTATCATCTTCTGCCGCTTGTGCCGGCTCAGCTGACGTTAAAGACGTGTTTTCGTATTGATCGGTTGTTCCACAAGTGACCGCATATTTTAACGCAACGACTTGATCAGTCCAGGCAGTGATTTCTGGATGACATCGACAATTACCCTCTAAGCGTATATCTAAAGCTTCATGCCCAGTATCATCGCGCACCATTTGAAAAATGTGCTTACGCTCGGATGAATACATGTCGGATATTTGATGGCTATCAAAATTAAATACAACGGCGTATTGCTTTGATGTGTATTTGGCATGCTGATAAATAGTTTGAATTTGTTGTGATGTGAAATCTTGTGATTCGTCAACCAACACCAACTTGTTGTCGATGGTTTTTTCAAAGGAAGACATAGGATGTTGATAAAACGCAGGGTGTAGTGTCTGAGTCGCCTCTAAGTGGCCAAGCCAACTGCTGTAGGCTTCGAAGAGTATTTTTTTAGCACCAGCCTCATGGAACAACACATCACGGTCAGAAATCTGTTCTGGATCACGCCCAGAAAATAACTTAAACGTTTGTTTGACTAATTCTAAATCGCTTTCTTTTAAACTAAATGGCCTAGTGGAAGGCGGTGTATTTTTAGACTTTTTGGATGAATGTCTGTTGTCTACTTGCGCTGCACGCGTGCATTGGCTTAAGTAAATGTGTTTAAACCAATGATTCAATGCCTCGTCACCAACGCGTGTGAGATGAGGTGCGAGTGTGCTGATGTAGTCATCGTACGTGATGAATTGAACATGGTCTGCATGTGGATTGCCTTCTTCACGCCATGTGTCAGTTAATTTTTTTGTGAGAAGACGTGATGGGGTGATACAGAAAATTTGGCGAGTGGGATCCTCCCTCAACGCCTCTTTGATACTGGCCATCATGACCAACGTTTTTCCTGTCCCTGCAGCACCACTGATAACCGCTGAAGTCAGGGCCGATTTAGGATTGAACACCGCGTCTTGTTGGGTTTCGGTCAGTGAAATCCAGTCTTGATGGTGAATGGTTTCAGCACGAATACGTGGAGCATTACGTGTTAACAAGGGATCGGTAGCCACTGCCTCTACAGACAACAATTTGTGCGCATGTTCCATGTCCTCGTGATACGTTTGATTGTATTCGCACACGGCTTTTGAATCACGGGTGTAGGGACAGGTTTTATAATCATGGCGCATAAAGCCATGAATGACGGCACAACGCCGGTTGTTGATTATTTTTGTGGATAAAATCAAACGGTTTTTTTTATTAACCCGTAACGTGTAGACATCACCTAAGCCAACCAGTTTTTTTAAATGAGCGCTTTGGTAATGATTATTAACCAGTGCTTGCAAGGTCTCATCAATACCACTCACGTCGGCCGCACTTAACTCACGTCCTTTTGAATCTTGATAAACGTGCTGTTTATTGAGTACACAGCTATCCCAATATTTATAAGGTTGTGTGTTCGTTAAGGGGGCAGTAGCGAGCGTTGTAAATAACAAATCTTTGGACATGATGATAAATCCGAGGCTAAAATGATAATTTTTTTGATCTTACCATGTATCGTATTTATAGTACATGGAGATTGTTTTTTATGCTACTTATTACTTGGGTCGGGTATAAATATAACAAAGCGCTGAATCCCAGGAGCATTCAATGCGAATGGCCGTCTTAAAAACAAGGCGCTTCAATGTACCCATGGGGCGCAGCGATAACACGGTGTGGATACTCGGTGTGTTTTCGATAATTAGTCCTAATTCATTGACTAATGATTGGGTAAAACAGGTTGAATTGATGAAAGCAACTGTTGCCGTTGCAAAAGAAATGTCGAGAAAACTCCCAGACAAAAAGTGTATTTTTCGTGTTTCGTGAAAGAAATCGGGAAGCTCGGATCGAAGGCGCTTTGCAGCCGCGAGTGCACTGTCATGTAGTTTGGGTAAAAGCTCTATGCCATAGGCTTCTTTAACCAACGAATTCAAAAACAATTGTATTACAACTTGTCCTTTGCCTGAGCCTAGATCAACAAAAACATCCTGCTCCGTGAGTGTAATTGAAGAGATTAATTTATTAATACTCGGATAAAGAATTTCACCATAAGTTTCACCAATAAGGTTTTGGGATAAAGTCACTGTGCCTTGTTTGGGTGGTTCATCCGAATATAGGATAGTTAAATAGTGTTGGCATAGTGCATCAACTTCAGTAATACTTACTGGCAAAAAACATTGGTTAAGCCGCATGCAAAACACCCAATTGAATAGTCTAAAATCATTTTTATTGTCGCATGGAAATCAATGGCCTTCAACTTGCCTAACCCCACAACAATTTAACACATTACGAACTAAACGTTTATTTTCCGATAATCTTCTGGTTTTTTTAATGCAATACATTGGATTAAAATTAAGCATATTCGTCATCACTCCATCGCCACTATGGCTTGCAACCGGATCTGCTTGCGCATACCTGTTTTTACGAGGCCCCACTGTCTTACCGGGAATTTGGTTAGGCAGTTTGTTCGGGTTTTATTTTGACAAAATGGGTCTGAGATTAATGTTTGAGTGCGCTACCATACTCACTGTTCAACCCTTATTACTGTTGCAGTTTAGCTATCGTTATCTGAGCCCGACGCTTATTTTTACCCATCAACGAATGTTCGTGAAATACATCCTGTTCACTGCCCTGCTAACAGCCATGACCAGTTTAATGTTTGTGGAGATATGCTATCCAGCACTGCCTCACAACGAGTCCTTTTTTCAATATTGGGTGAACTGGTGGCTTGCCAATTTGAATGCGATTATCATTTTTTCTTGCGCGATGATCACTTGGGATGCCTATGCTTCGAGCGCTCAGAGCATAAAACAATGGCGAACCATCTGCATGATATTTACAACGTTATCGGTGTTGATTATAGCCCTTGCCTTTAGTCATACACTCATATCATCAACCTGCCTGGCTTTCTCCATCCTTCTGATGACTGTATTGATTAGCGCGCGCTTTGGTTGGTGCGGTGCTATCGCCGCTGCATTTTTATCAGCAATATCACTCAGCTTTGCAGGACTGTTAGACGCACCGGTATTTGCCACCTACACAGCTGCGATGTCATTGTTTTTGGTACAACTATTTTTGTTTCTAATTACGATTATTGGCTTAAGTATTGCAATTGGGGGAATTAGACAGTGCGCAAAAACAATGACTACAACACTCCCAACTATATCAATACAATAATGCCAACCCAGCAAAACACATGACGCTATTAACAATACATTAATGGGTAGTAGCGCCAGGAATACAACACGCCATTCCCGCACTAAATACAGACAAAGCCAAGCCCAAATCACATGAAAAGAAGGCAGGGCAATCATGCCACCATCCATGGTGGATGGTTGAATATAATGATGGATTTGAAAAAACTTAAGATAAGTTGCACGCTGCGCCTCGCTAAAATATTCGCTGTTAATGACACTGGCAGGTGCTGTTGTGGGGAAAAAATAATAAAACGTAAATCCGATTAATGCGGTTGTGATTAAAAGAAAATAATATTCACGTATTAAATCAGTGCGACCGGCTAGAATGACAATCAGAGGGATATAACACAACTGATAGTTGATCGAGCTATAAACAACGTCCAACACTGTTTTCAATAATGGTTTTGCATGGATCCAAGTGAGCAGTGCATTGGTATCAATATTAAGGAACGATTCAAATGCCAAGATATGCTGATCAATGGTGGGAAATGGGGTGTATTGTGCGGCAGTGGTTGCCAAACAGACCGACGTCATGACTAAAAAAAAATAAATCACTTCTTTAACGATTTGAGTTATTTTTCCATCACGACCTTGCAGTATAAAGAATCCTGCATAGAGGAGAGATAAAGTACTTCCCGTTAAAAAACAGTCCGGAGGTGTATAAAAATTACCTGGATACTGATAATAAAAATGGTTAACCGCAAGGGCAATCAGCGATAGCAAAACAATCACAATGGCTTGATATACAAAGGCTGTTGTTCTGGTTAAGTAAAGTATTCTTGAACTATTTGATGCTTCCTGCTCAGACAGAATTTGTTCTGCAAACATGAGGGGCTCATGAGAATTAAGACGTTACAACCAATATTATCATTTTTATTGATTTTATACACGTTACCTGGGGCTCTCATCAGGGCTACCGCACGTGTGCTTAAATACCAAGCAACAACCAATTGATTTACAAAAATAACTGCTAACCCACTCGGGCAAGGGCACGCTCACGGGCGCGGGCACGTAATAGGGGTCGGAATGACCATATGGCCACCCCGCCCTCCACACCGGACATACGGTTCTCCCGTATCCGGCGTTCCAGTCGGTAGTTTCCTCATCGGGATCGGCTCGCTAACTCAGCATGGGCTTCTTTCATTGTGAAAAGCCCACGCGTTGCGAAGTAGGAATTTCGCCATTGCATATGATCTTTAAGGCACCGTCCCATACCTGGACGTTTATCTTGCTTGCGCAGTATCGCTCTGAGCCGTCGTCGCACGAATCCGTCAACCGTTTGGAAGGTCTGTTTGTGAGCATGCTTGAAGTAACCAAACCAACCTCTTAGTGTTGGGTTTAGACTTTCAATCACCTGTTCTATTGATTGCCCACATGTGCGCTTTGTCCGTCTCCGGATTGTATCACGCATCTTCTTCATACTGGTTTTCCGAACCGTTCGTTTTCCGCACTCAAACCGATACCCAAGGAACTCAAAACCCTCTCCTTCGATGGTGCAATTACCCATGCGCGTCTTATCTGGATGCAACACTAGACCATTTTCTTCCATCCACTGTTTTATTTCCAAGAGAGCTCTGTTAGCCTCTTCTTCTGTATTACACAATGTAACAAAATCATCGGCATAACGTACCATTCGATAACCTTTACTGGTCATCAATACATCCAGATCGTGTAGATATATATTGGCTAGCAGAGGACTTAATACCGCTCCAGCTGGCGTCCCCTTATCCGGTGTCCATGATTTGCAATCCTCCATGATTGCCTGATCCAGAAACGCTTGCACCAAGTTAAGTATCTTCCCATCCGCAATTCGCTTCCGCACCCGTTCCATCAGCTTGTCTTTGGGAATACTATCAAAGTACTTTTGTATATCGGCGTCAACAACCCATACAGACCCACCTTCAAGTAACTGAACTACCTCTCTGAGCGCATCTTTCGCACCAATCCCCGGGCGAAATCCGTAGCTCATTGGTAGAAACTCTTTCTCAAAGATCGGCTCTAACGTCATCTTAACCGCTGCCTGAACAATGCGATCTTTCACACACGGAATTCCCAGTGGTCTCTGCGTGCCATCTCCTTTCGGTATGTACACGCGTCTCACTGCTTCTGGCTTGTAGCTGCCATTCTCGAGTGCTTCTGCCAATTCATTCAGGCATTTGTCCTTCATCCCTTTAAACCGCTCAATGGTAACGCCATCAACACCGCCAGCACCCTTATTCTTGCTTACTAACTCCCAAGCTCGCTCCAGAGTGCCGCTACGCCTTACCTTATCACATAAGCTAAACCATGTTCCTCCTTTGACCCCACTTATCAGGGCCGCCAACATGCGCTCGGTCCATACCACGGTTTCAACCTTGCCTCTCATAAAGAGAGTCTTAGTCTCTGATTCTTGTTTAGCTTTTAGCACTTACGAATCTCCATTTATTGGTACCTTAGTATCGATTTCACACATCCACCTTCCTACACCACTTTCCTAGCCCCGGTTTATTGCCGGGAGTCTTAGAGTTCTTCCGAGATATCTGCGTATCTCACCGTTCTGTGGCTCGCCACTCCCAGTGAACTCAGTCAGTACTATTGGTGCGCTGACTCCTGCCTCACGTTCACAGCGCGGACAGGTATCCCCGCTTACATACGTAACACCTTCCCATCGTTCAGTCCTCAACCACATCACGTGTCTCATCATCGCTTTAACCGCCACCTTAGCGTGATGAGTGTTTTCCAGACTTCGCCATTACATTGCAGGCTCGTCAACCCCGTGCAGCCGAAACAGGTTCCTCATCGTATAGACCGATGGTTCACTTCCAGTTACTCCCCACCCTGCCTCATGGCAACGCAGTTTCTTTCAGTTTCAGAGTTTGTGACATACTCTGGAGCGGACTTGCACCACTCTGGTGTTACGCCCTCACGGGCGTACAATGAGCGCTACGCGAATCTATAAAATATAAAACCCGCGAAGCGTACATTTACGTGCCCGCGCCCGTGAGCGTGCCCCTGCCCGAGTAGTTTCTAAAAAAATCACAAAAATATTAAATTGTACTTGACATGATTTTTAACGATTTGTCCGTTATTAACAACAAATTCAAAGGCAAATAAAGCGGGCTCATTCGCAATTAATGTGGGTCGACTTTATGTTGGTAGCAATTAAAGTGGGCCAAGAATGAATTTCATTCGCAATTAATTTGGGCCAGTTTTATGCGCTGATTGCGAGCCGAGGTGTTTATGAAAGCGGGCCGTTACAGATAGAACAGTTGCGCAATACAGCAACTTCATCTAATGTAGGAAGATTATTGTAAAACAGGAATGCTGGTTATGTTAATGCGGTTGATGTCTCTCATTTTTTTAATACTGTCACTAACAAACTGCACCCGCTCGCATGAAGGTTCCATGGCCCCCCCAATGCGTGCTTCCAAGCTATTTACACGTGTGGCGGTGAACGGCAACATCGATGTGACACTATCGACCGGTTCAAAACCCCGCGTACTACTGCATGGCGATCTTCGCAGCATGCCGGACGTTAAAATAGTCTCAAAAAATGGCACTTTATATGTCATTTTAGGCAAAGGTTATCCACGCTTTGGTCGCGTACGAGCTGAAATACGAACGGGCCACCTTACGTCCTTTGAGTACCATGGTAGCGGAAAAGTGACTGCAAATAACCTGCAATCCGGTATGCTTGACCTCAAAATCGACAACAAGGGTCCTACTACAATCAATGGGAAAATAGCGTTGCGACGACTCCTGATCGCGGGCTCAGGCGATACCCAAATTAGTGGCATTACAGGCCATATGTGTCAAATCCAACTAACCGGCACACCAAAAGTCAGACTGGCTGGGGTTATTGATATCACGTCATTGAAGATGGCGGGTGACAGTCAGATAAGCTTATATTGGATAAAAAGTAATGTGCTAAAAATACGTGCAAAAGACAAAGCCTTCATTCAAATGGCTGGTGTGGTAGAAACGCTTGACCTTATATTAAAAGATAAAGCCCACTTTAACGGGCGTTATCTGCGTGGCAAAGATGTGTTTGTCAAAACATTTGACCAATCAGTGGCTGATATTTGCGTTATCAACACCCAACATACCCTCGCCAGTGGCGCCAGCAACATCTACTTTCATAACCTCCCCAAGATGAAAGCCGATTTTATGGCCCGAAACGGTTCAGTCTTGGACATGCGCGAATGGGAAACACCCAACCTGAAGGAATATACTCGTTATAATCGTTGATTAATGCATGTAACAATAGCGTCAATATCACCATCCAACGGCAGAACATGCGCTGAATTCTCTAGCCAGTGGATGGTCACATTGGGCGCATTTTTAAAATGCGCTGCCACGGCAGGCGAATCAACAACCTCATCAAAACGTCCCAGAAACAGTTCAGTTGGGCACTGGGGCGGTACAAATTTATAGCTATTAATTAAGGTTAATATTTCAATAATGGTTGTGATAGGCAACTGACGATAGGTCAGTTCAGAGTAAAGGTTGGTATGTAGATTGCCTCCACGATTATGTAACAATCTAAAACCCAGGGAGTGCAGCGCACGGGCACAAAACAGGGTTACCGGCACACTTCGCTGCATGAATAGCGCAGGAGCCAGCAAAAAGAGTCGCCTCAACATAAAACGCTGGCTTAAATGGCACGCCAATAACCCACCGAGCGAGAAGCCCAAGACATCTACAGCCTGATATTCTTGCAGCAATTCGCTACAAGCCGCTTCAGCAGCAGATATCCAATCCCGCGCCCCTACCTTCGCAAATGCAGCAATGCTGTCTGAATGCCCAGGTAACACGGGACAAACCACAGCATCATACTGAGTGAGTTCGGGGATCATGATGCGAAAAACCGCAGGCGATGAAGAAAAACCATGCAACAGCAATAATGCACGCTCGCGACCCGGACCACGGATATCAATTGGTGCGAGCAAATTGGCTTGCGATGGCAGTAATGGCTTTACTTGCTTACCTTGCAATAAAAAACGAAAATCCTGAGTATTCACCAATGACCTGTCCTTTAGGGGGCAATACGGTATCTGCAATTATAGTGCACTCGACCAAAAATTACGATCCAACTGTAAGGCCAACTTAATGGCAGTGCAACTTAGGGTCTGTTGACATTAACAGGCTCTTCTACCGTCTTTGGTTGTCCACTTTGGGCGTTCATTGCCCGCTCCAGCTCATTCTGATACCTTTGATTCATTGGGTCCAAATTCTTTGCTTTTTGAAATGCGTCTACTGCATTTTTATATTGCTTTAAATTCACAAGCAGAGTACCCGTTCTATAAAAACCTGCCGCTTCAGTTTGCTGCTGCGTAATCACGGGCGCCGAACTTGTGGGAGCGTTAGTCTCAGCCAGAATGTCCGAGTTAGCCTCTATCTCTCTAGACGTGTAGCTTGTTGGCGCTATTGATGATTTAAAGAGACCATGACGATCTTTAGCTGAAGAACTTTCAGTTTTGATAGCGCTTTGTGGAACAAAAACGGGCGCTTTTGTGCTCAAAGATATGTCTTGATTTACTCCTGAACTATATTCGTCATCTTCGTAGAAAGCGAACACGTCCGCCTCACTGTTAGGCAATGAATATGCAGAATAATCAGCCAATGCGCACTCCAGTGCATAACACATCGCTTGTGGATAATTACTGGGGATAGAAAAAAGCCTAAATAACAAACCTAACTCATCAAGATACGAGACAAATTCCAGTTTATTTTCTAAGGTTAGATATTGTCGAATGACTTCAGATAAATGGTATACATTCAGCTCGGTTACCAGTTGATAATTGTTGATAGCAGTAATTGCATTGGTGATATCCTCTGTTGGCTGATAACCCAAAGTCATATAATAAACAGCATGAATGAGTTGTGTTGGATCATTTACAAAACAAAGTTGCGCGGGTTTTACAGTGCGGAGGGTTTGACTGGCAATATCTTTAGTCGCATGACCAGTCGGATCAAAAACATGCCCATGTTTATCTGCATACAACGATAAAATCGTAAATGCATTCATGTAAGAAGAATTTAATAATGTATTCGCAGGTAGCACATAACAAGACATTAATTTTTTATCTATGAGAGCAGTATAAAGACATGGATTAATATTTGAAGGATTAAAACCAAGCTCAATAAGTGATTGTAAACCGTCTTGTTTCACAACAATCTCAATAGATTGCGATTCACTGGCATACTGCGCATTCAATAGAGCTGTACCATAAACTAAATAATTGACAGAATCTTGATTAAATTTATTAAAAACCACCTCTGAGCCGGCTAATAACGATGGGGCAATGGACGGAATGTCTTTCAGTGCATCCAAATTATAATTCATTCCCCACCATGGAATGATAGTGTCCGCTTTTATTAATAAATCTATTTTCTCAACCAAATCTGGCTTGTCAACGAACTGTTTTCTTACGTTTAAAGCTTGATTTTTCCAGCCATAAAATAGGTTATAACGAACCAATGCTAAATGTGCTTCTGAATACTCTGGATGTCGTTCAACAAGAGCATATAAATTGTGCAATAGCTGAGTTGGATGGGATTCCAAAAACACTGCAAGCATAGATATAACAGGATTGTTTGGCCATATATTTCGCTTGGAAATAAGAATCCCTGCAAAATTATCTACTCCACCTTTTACAATATATCGACAATATGACTCACAAACTTCCTCTGAATTTGGGTAGGCTGCTAGTGCCTGAAGATAATATCCCATGGCTATAGAGTGCGACCTCAATTCATATGATTTTGCTAGTTTTAATAAAACGTATTTACGTTCATCCCAAGGTAAATCCAATGAGTCCAGTACCAGTAAAGTACTCTGTTGTGACTCAACATCATTTAAGGCTTCAAAGCATTCCAGTAACTTTGTATAAATTTCTTTATCACATTCCCCAGGGGAAATACGCTGATAAGTTTCAATCGCTTTTGTAAACATCTTAATTTTTATATAGCTATCTCCAAGTAAACACAACAGGTTTTTTAATGGAAATGACAGCATGGTTAAGGATGCTTCCAAACTACAGATTGTATTTAACTGCTCTCTGGTATCATTTTTTTCTGGCATACCAGCAAGCAGATCTCGTGCCAGTTGGTATTGTTGATTGTCTATGTGCTCAATAATACGAGTATCAAGAGGAATGCCTGGAAAAAATTCCTGTTTTATTTTCATAAAAATCACCTTTTAAAATATTCTTTTTTAAATTACCCGTATTGTATCAATGAAGAACATCATACAATAAACAAAGCCATGCAGTCAATTATTTAATCATTTTATTTGGGCGAGCCATATGCGTGTTTTTGCATATGGCTTTGTCCAAACTCCACATCTTCCAAATCCTTCATGGGATTATAATGAAAAGAATGCTGATTATTATTATCCTTGTGAACAAGTCGTGGAAGCGGGGATTTATCTGGCGAAACGATGGCTGGAGCCTTAGTTTTCAATGGCTTGTTAGCAATATTCTGATGTGTCCTTGAAGCTGACGGCTGCGATTCAAAAGGCTTAATGATCCTGATAGATAAATCAAAGGTTACATGAGTTAAGCCTTCAATTTTTGTCCATATTTTTTCACACGGTATTCCATGAACTACGCCTGCTTCAATCAACCACATCAATCCATACAGTTTCATCGCGAATACTTTTTCAGATTCTTTTGAGTCAATCGAATTTAAATCACTGCTTAACAGCTCTTCAATGACTCGCGCTTTTATCCACATGCCCAGCTTCTCAAAAAAGCTGGAAATATCTTGAGCAGTGGGATTTTTGTTCATTAGACTGTTTAAGGTTGCCGTCACTTGTTTATCGACCAAGATACCGGAAAGGGTCATTAACCCTATTGTGTGAAGTGTATTTTGTATGGATTTAATACACGGATCGGTCGCCATGAAACAACCAAAAAGATCACTAATTGTCTTGTTATTCTCGATAGTATCGACAGATTTCCCTTCAATCATCGAAAAAAATTCACCGAATATTCTGGCTTGATTATCTATATTTATTTCGCGATCGACTTCTTTTAAGGCAACAAACTTATCATCAATACTTTTAGCCTTAATAGCTGCTATAAATTGCGTGAAACCCTTCAATAACCCATCTGAAGGCTTATTGTTTTCGGGCTCTTGAAATACTTGCATCTCAGTGATCAGTCTCATAACTGAAACAGTATCCGTAATATCTTTAACCGTATACAAACTCTCTGCGATACGAGCCAGCATGGCATCTATAAGAGGAGTATCAATAGGTTGCTCCATGAAAGCCGCTATTAAACTTAAATCACAGAAAAAATCAACTATGTGTTTCCCCTCGGCATCACGATATAAACTCATCCAACGCTCAATCAGAACATTGATTTGTTTGCTGTTCAGAGCCCCTTGGATGCACCCCTTTTTCGCCATTAATCCTAAAGCGAAAAATGTATCACCAATGTCCTGTGCAGTAGATGGAACATGGACTAGCTGATCCAGTACACCTGTCATGTCTTGACTCATCACCGATCCATGCATCAGTTGCGTCTCAACCATCAATCCCATTCCATATAATATATCAACCCCAAAATTATGGTTCTCATTTTTTATATTTAAAGCGCAATTCATATACACTCTAATCACGTCAAAAAAATGGGTTGGCAAAACAATTGAATATTTCATGTGCGAATTTTTCTTGAAAACCAATCCGAGTTTTAAAATGAATCTCGCAGCAAGATCAATGGTGACAACAGGATTCAAAAACGCCTGATATTTTAAGCTTATTTCAGTAAAATCACGAATAATGCTCTTGATTTCGTTTGCGGAAAATGTCTGCTCATTATTTTGTATAGCTTTAACTTGTTGTAGAAGCTTTTTTAATTCATCAAAAACAAACTCTTGCATTAAGTTTATTCCGCCAAATCCAGGAGTCTTGACTCGCTCTATTTTTGACAAATAAGTCTCTTCATTTTCATACGATAAATCCTCGCTAATTGTCCGAAGATTATTTCTTCTGTGTGGTGGACTATCGACAAATTTATTTGTATATTTTTTACTAAAACCATCTAAATGTATTGCATAATCAATAATGGATTTCAAACAAGGATCATTGCCCAGGGTTTCAGCATCACCCACAATGATCAGTTTTTGTTTTGCGCGGGTCATGGCCACATTTAAACGCCGCTGATCATTTAAAAAACCAATGGCGTGATTGTTATTTGAGCGCACGCAACTTAAAATAATAAAGTCGCATTCTGTTCCTTGAAAAGCATCGACGGTATCCACAATGATGTTGAGTGCTGAAAATACTTTATTTGAAATTAATTTTTTTTGTTCCGCATAAAAAGTAATGATTCCAATTGAGCAATTTGAACCATATTGCACGCGCAATCTTTCCGCAAAAAATACAGCTAACTTTGCTTCGGCCTCATTGAAGTAAGGATTCTCGCTTAAGCTGGACGCTTTGATGTGATAAAACACAAAAGGAATGTGATCTAGCTCTTCAATATCTTTTACTGATTTATATGCAGCAGTTCCCTCTCCTGTCTTTAATTGGCCAGAATAAAACTGATTGGATGACCACAGACAAATGGCAGGATGCATGCGATATTGTCTCGTCAACATAAAATGAGGTGAACGATTTTGCTCCATCAATCGTTCCATAATTGACCAATCATAATGCTTTGCAATCGCAAGCTGAGATAGCACGATAGGAGCCAATTGTTTTGGGTCTCCCACTAACAATGCTTTGGTGGGTTTATATTGAAAAGCAATTAAGGTCTCTGCTTCTGTAGCTTGGCTTGCTTCATCAATAATCAGGGTCTCCACGGTCCCAACTTGATTGAGTAGTCGCTCTCGTCCTAATACCGTCAGGGTAGAGAATAGAATAATATTGCTCTGTTGCAACAGCTTCCTCTCAACCTCATCACCGTCTAAATTTTTCAGAATAGTATAATTTTTAACAGACTGACTATTAGCCGCCTGAAATGCCTGACTGTCATTTACTGTGTCAGAGTCGATAATTTTCTTCCAACAATCAAGAAACCCGCGATCCAGTGTTTTCTGGATAAAATCTGAAGTATTGAATTTGATTGAAATTTCATTGAGATGCGATCGTATCTCCGTTCTCTTGTCAATGAGTAATTGAGGCGCGTATTCTTGTGCTTGTAATAATTCCGTGCTGATTCGATTCAGTATATAAAATGAACGTAGCAATCTTTTATACCAAACATGAAAAAAAATGGGTGCTAATGATTCACTCGCTTTTTCTTCCGCACAAATTAACAGAATTCGAGAAGGATCTTTTTGATATACTTTGCCTGCTAATAGTTGAACAGATTTATTCGCTGAAGCAGTCACGATCACCCGTTTTTTCTGCTTTCTCAACGATTCCACAATAGACACAATGGTCGTAGATTTCCCGGTACCAGGCGGACCCTGGAGTAACGTCAAACCCTGACTTTGGTGTTTTATAAAAAAATTGGCGACTCTCTGTTGCTCGGCATTTAAGTTATTGTCTTCACGATAATTTAATGAGTAAACGTTGCTGGTTAAACCAAACGACTTTCCATTAATTATTGACTGAATGCAAGGCCCACCATCGGCTTGAATGCATGCCGAATACATCCGACTTAGTCTGTTTAACGGCGCTAACACCGTAACCTGCCAGTCAAAAGGATCAGCAAACAAGGTGGTGTTTTGTTTATAAAAAGATGAAGATACATGCACTTGCACAGTCAATGATTTTTTCTCAACATATTTTACGACTAACGCTAAAAACTCACACGTTAATGACTGATGAGTGAGAAGAACAACGCTATCACCCATAAAGGTCTCGTTGAAAGATTCATCACTATGTAAGCCTAAAGTAAATAATGTCCCTGAATTTTCAGTACTATACTTTACGGCCTCTTTGGTGCAGCTTATGATTCGATACTTGTGCGCCGCAAGGGTATCGTTTTTAAAACATTCATAACCATGCTGAATTTGCGCCCGACTCTCCTCAATAATCATGGGCAAAAATTGCTCATAATAGCTTTGGGTCGACCAATGTTTGATTGGAAAAGGGGCAATATTGACATCCTCTGCAAAGGGTTCACAACGAACCCTATCCGCAGACGATGTAACCACCAGCATTCGTAGAATTTGGTCGATATATTGCTTAGGTTTAGGTTTTGATTCTTTATTTCTAGTTGTATGAGGCATAGTTTTCTACTTTTTTAATAAATGTCAACAGACCCTAAGGACCTGAGTCTTTTTTCATGTTCTCTTGTCCAAGCCCCAAATCAGAGCTCGACAAGGCTTTTGAAACAAAAAACCCACATTTTCCTGTTACAAAATGAGTTTTGTTTAATTTATCCTCTGCTAAATCAAGATTATCTTTATAGTTTTTTACATCAGGTTTTAGATTAGCCGCATGTTTAAAATCATTAACTGCTGATCTAATTCGAGTGAAATCATTGGCTGCTGGTTGCTGCTTATGAGATAACATATAAGCAACACCTCGCTGATTATATACAGCCGCATCCTCGGTCAAAGCTAATAAAGCACTGAAATCATGAATCGCAGCGTCATAATTTTGTTGGGCAAAATAAGACTTGCCTCTCCAGAAAAGAGATTCTGTATCGTTTGGAGATAAATTTAACGCCGTTGTGAATATATTAATCGCTTGCACATAATTTTTTGCTTCATATTCCACCATTCCCCTTTTCTGATGACATTGTGTTTCATGGGCCAATATAGCGTTTTTTTGCTGAGGCTTGGCAACGAGCATCTTCAGCAGGAATAAACCTTCCTCTTCTGTAGAATAGTTAATATGAAACATTTTTTTCAGCAGATCATATTTAAGTAGCTCCTTAAAAAATTTGCCCTCGTTCAGGGTTGCCAAATATTTTCGCGCAACTATCTTTAGATGCTCATTATTTGCGTTAAAATCGGGTTGCCAATGTGTCATCGCGTCATTGAGATTCTCATCCGGTGTAAATCCAGAAAGAATATAGCTGATTGCGCGTAATACCATGGCTGGATCTTCTTCGCAACAAATCATTGCAGGTCTACTGGTTCGCAATGTGCGCGTATTATAGTCCTGAAGGCCTTTGCCAGTGGGATCAAATAATTTTTTATTTTTGTCGATATATAAACTGGTTATTGTAAAATCCGGATAAAATTTCTTATTTTCCTGAGCATACATATTCACGAAAACATTATTTATTTTTGTAGTATAAAGATTCGATTTGGTTTTACATACTTCAAACCCCATCTGATTAATTATAGAGCTATCAACTGCCATGGTTACGATATCCACGTCCTGATTTGGATTTAATGGCACTTGATCAATAATATTATGAACTGTTTTGCCCGCAATATAATATTCATTTGATATTTCACTTATTGCATCAACAGCGAGCTGTACTGTGAACAGCTTAGAGTAATTAACATCCATATCGTGTATTTTAATATCTTGTAAGTCAGGTTTTGCATCAACATCTATGTCCCAGCGCCCCTTAACAATTTGATTATTGGTGAGCATTTGAATTTTGTTAATTAATGGACGTTGTCCATGAAACGTCTGCATATATAGTTTTTGATACTCAGCTGCTTTCTGGCCATCGCAATCTGCAACGTGCTGATTAAGATTTGCGATGTCTAATAGAACAGATTCGTTGGTCATCCAGCCTGGGATTGTTAGCAGCATTTCTAATGCTAAATCATAACGTTGCATACTCATATAACAACGGGATAGTGCCGATGTTGCATCCCTATTGGACGTCCAATCTTTAGTGTCCCAATTGATCATGTTCTGATACGTTTCAATTGCGCGATCATTCTGGTTTATTTTCTGATAACGCAGGCCAAGTTTCAATTCTTTATCATTTCCATCAATACGGTTAAGCAGCATCGTAGCTGTGGTGTAATACTGTTTTAATTGAAATAAACGTGCCAAACTTTTTAGCATTTCAGGGCTAGATTGCGCATTTGGATCGCACTCAAGACATTCGATAGCCACATCATATTCACCTAATGCTTCCCAACAACGAGCCATGCTCAACAAAACGTTTTGATCCAATTGCCAATTTTCAATTAATTCGTACGTTGACAGCGCCAAACGATGATCACCCTTGTGTTCATGGCAAGTAGCCAGAGACAGAATAACTCCAGGTTGTTTTTTCCAATCGGTTATTTTGTGGAAGCTTTCAATAGCAAGACTATGTTTATTGTTTTTTAGATAACAAAGACCTATTTTGTAGCAAATTTCATTGTCCTGTTCCCATTTTAAATATGTTTTATAAGTATCAAGTGCATCAACATGACGATTCAGATTTTCATGGCATTTTGCCAAACCCATAATCGCAGTTTTATTCTGTTTATCCTGTTCCAAGACCTTCTTATATGCAAAACAAGCCCTTTCTGATTTCCCAGTGGCTAATAAACAGGGAGCCATTATGGATGAGGCCATCGTGTTTTCTCTCCAGCCCTTTATCTTTTCCACTGTACTCATTGCTAAATCATAATCACCATTTGCTTCATAGCAACGGCCTAAATTCAACCGTATCTTAATATCGTAGTCTTTTAGTGGTATTTCTTTATACGTCTGAATAGCCAACGAATACTGATGTTGATCTTGATAACAGCGTGCTAGTCCTTGTAAAACATTTTTAGTGATATCAGGGCTGAGTTCATGTTTAAGAATGTTCTGAAACGCTTTGATCGCCTCATCAACTCTCCCCCCCATGTGCAAATTAATAGCTATACCCAGTGATACTTTCATATTATCATTACCGGCGTTGCTAATACGCCTATAGGTGCTCACCGCCTCATCAAATTGTTTATTTTTACCATAACAATCCGCTAGAACAAATAATGACGTGTCATCCACTTCTTGAAGAGATAAAATAGAACTTAGGGCTTCCGGATAACGCCCCAATCGTACCAAGCATTGTGCATGGGTCAAAAACCATTTGTAACCTTTGTCTGCTCGGCTAAAGTTTTCCAGAATATTTAATGCTTCAGCAAATTTTTTGCTCCGCATGGCATCCCAAATTTTATCGAACCTGTCTTTTTGAGCCATTTCTGCCGAGCTCTTCCTCCCATAGTGATCTGCAGATGAAGATGCGAGCTTTCGTTTACCATTTGAATTACGACTGTTATCAAACTCAGACTCTGATTGAGTTTGTTGGCCTGTTTTCTCAGTGGTGGTGTCGTTATAAGCATTTTTTGCGATGTTAGTGTGCAATTCAATTTTATTATGCATTATATTTTACCTTTGTTGAATGCAACTAAATGCTCTCTGTTGCAATAAAGTATTTACAATGTGTGCATTATACACCCACAGAGAAGAGAAGTCACGCTTATCTATACAATAGGGGGCTGTTGACATTTGCTCTGTCGAAGCGGGATGTCGAGATCTGAAATGTCAACAGACCCTACCGAATAGAGATCGTATTTATCTTTCTAATGTAATATAGCCCGACGTTGGCATCTTGGAATTTGACTCGCTGCCGTTGCGACCAGGATGAGGCGTGTAAAAACTATTGGCATGAAAACCCGCCGTAGTCGCTACCGGTGCAAAACGTGAAGTCCGACGTGATGCATTGTCTATAGATGCCATATTCGAGCTGGTTGAATATTGCTCAACATTAGACTGAGCCACAGGAGCAAAACGCGACGTTCGTGATTTTTTATTTTCTCCAGAAAAATCGTTTTGGCAGGAGAAATAAATCGAGGTGTCATATGGATATGCGCCGGTTATCGAATCTCCACGATACGTATCGTCTATACATGGAATCGGTGGAGCATAGCCTTGTGGATAATAATTCTGTGGATATAGATCAATCGTCTCTTGATTCCATACGCGTTTCCCATTGGATTTGTTTGGATTAAGCAGCTGCATTAACTCGGTTAATGCCGTTTGATCTGTCAAAGCGCTCGAGTTTACCATGCCAAATATTTTTTCAAGCAATCCATAGTGTTGTAGACTCCTTAGGATGCTTTCTTTATGGACACTTTTTAGCTGCTTCTTTAAAATGGCCATAAAATGCGACCGATGTTCTTCAAAATCTACATCACAAGTCCATGCTTTCATTGCTAAATCAAGATCATCTGTAGGTCTATATCCTTTAGCTAAATATTTCATCGCTCGTAATATACGTGTCGGATCGTCTGTAAAACAAGTGGCAGGCTCCAGTACTGTACGTAAAACTTTATTGTCCAGATCCTGAATACCTGTTCCCGTTGGATCAAAAATAGTCCCGGTTGCATCACAAAATAAACATGCAACGGTAAAGTCACGCGATAATGCATTGTGTTGAATAAATCCCACGTCATTTGATATTGGCGCAGCATATAAATCAATTGAATATCCTTCCCGACTAGAAACATATAAGCGTGGAACATATTGACTTTTTGTAAACCCTGCTTTTGTAATGTCACTCGAAGGATCTTGAGCAATTACAAAATCAAGATCTTGACTGGGATCAATGACCAATTCCAATTTGGATTTTTGATGAGTATACAACGTTGAAACCATACTACCAACCAGCAGACAAGGTTCCTTCAGTACTGACGAGACGGATTGAAAAACAGACTGAACAACGGCAGGTAAATTGACTTGAATCGTCTCTTGAACAAGAGAATAATCCATCCCCCAAATCGGTATAATATCTTTTGCCTGCATTAATCGTGTTATTTTTTCAGATAACACATGATGATATTCAAATTGCTGATTACAAAGGACTTGATGCTGACAAGCTGCTTCTATATCACCGTAAAACAAATGATGTTGTATGATGGCTAAATAAGCATCATCACAATAAGGGAATTTTTTTATAGTGGCCTGCAATGTGTTGAGGGCTATTTCTCGTTGCCCCTGCTCTTGCTCAAGTTTTGCTTTGAAAAGATAGAGTTTAGTGGAGTATGGCCATTTTAATAACTGTTCATTTACAAAATCCAGTGAGTCTTGTGACATGCAGCATTGTTCAGATATTTCAATATCATTCGGAAATTGACGCATTATCTCTGCTTTTGTTTCGCTGAGTAAGCGATAGTTATGAGTCATATGATAAATATGTTGTAGTTGCAGTAAAGCTTTTCTATCATATTGCCAGTCTTTTATTTTTTTGCATGCGGTAATTGCCCTATCATATTTCCCCATAGCTCCATAATAAAGAGACATCCCTAGCAAATGCTGGGTAGCTGAATCAGACTGAGAAAGTTTAGACATCATTAAATCATATCCAGCCATCTGCTTATGTTTTCGGTAACAAATGAACAATGATTCCTGCGCTACTCTATTCTCAAACCGGTTCACGATTGCTTCAAATACAGCAATCGCCTCATCCAATTGCCCCATCTCCTCATAACAGTGTGCAATAGATAATAAAACCTTCTCATCTTCTTCATAATTTGAAACTAGCGTCAGTAAAGAAAGAGCATCCGCATATTTTCCCATGGCTCTATTAATACCTGACAATGCAATGATAGCGTCTCTACTTTTACTAAAATTTGGAATGTCCTGTATTGTCTTAAATGCAGTTGCAAATAACCCCATTCTCTTATAGCAAGCAGACAGAATGAGATCTTTTTTTAAGATTTGCTTGTCAATTTCCGTATGCAGGCTTTGATAACACTCGATGGCTCTATCATATTCACCCATTGCTTCGTAACATCGCCCTATTTCATTTATATACTTGAAACCCTGAATAACGTTGGAGTTATCGAAAAGTAACTGTAGCGCTTTTTCATATTGCCCCATATTGCGATAACACCCAGCACGTGCCAGTACAGCACTTTTATTGCCCGATAAACAAGTTGAGTCAAGATACTCCATGGCTTGTTCATATTTTTGCATGTCCATATAGCATATGCCTAAAAATAAACATGTCTCTTCCTTGCTGGCATAGTTCGGAATGGTTTTTACCAGATTAATTGCATTAGAGTGTTGTTTGGTGCTCTGATAACAACGAGCAAATGCAATAATAGCAACCGGATCATGAGGTGAAAGCTTCATAATGCGCTCATGGAGTTCAATTGCGGTCTTATGTTTCCCTAACGATTCATTAGCACGAGCGATTACTAGTAGTATCACGGGATCCTGATGGTAGTTTTCACACGTTTCAAGTATGGCAATTGACTGCACAAAATTATCCAGTGCAAAATAACAGCGAGCCAGTACCAAGAGCACTTGATTACTCCTACCTAAACTCAAAATGGACTGGAGTCCTTCTATCGCATGCTCGTATTCACCTAATATTTCTCTGTTAATTGCAATATGTAATAAAATGGTAAGATCTTTTTGAAACCCAGGTATTCTTTCCAACTCGGCAATCTCACGTCGAAAATCTTTCTTTTTACCATAACAGCGAGCAATCAATTGTTGCTTATTATCTTCATCAAGACTATCAGGAAGACTATAAAATACCTCAAGCGCGTTATCATATTGTCCAAGGCTTTCATAACATAACCCCTTATCAATCAATGCCTGCTCATCCGAAAGCAACTCAAACTGTTTAATTGCTGCATCATATTGCTTCAATTCCACATAACATTTACCTATTGAGTACACTGCATTGCGATGGTGAGAATCTCGAGGATCAACTCGTTTGAAAAATGAAATGGCTTGTGTGTATTCTTGCTTTAATTGATAGCAATGACCTAAATAATAGCAACTCATATCATTTTTAGGCATATTTAAGAGTAAGGGGAGCGCCTTATCAACGTCATTTACATTACAATACGCAATGGCTAAGACATTCTGTATGTGTGGTTTTAGCTTGTTAACTGGAGTAAACGAACACGTTTCAATGACTTTGAGATCTTGCTTTAATTTTATATACAAATTTGTGATGTGTTCGATCGCATTAATATTACTCTGATAACCTTCTTCTCGCTTCCAAGTATCAATAGCACTCTGAAAATCGCCTGTTTCTTCATAACTACGAGCTAGATTGATTATTTTGGTTTTGTTCCAACCTGGGATCGCCAAAAAAGCCGGGATTGCCAAATCATATGCTTTATGCTGAACTAAACTGCGTGCTTCAAGCTCAGGAACTCGCATTTGTGTTTGTGGATGATGATAATCATGCATTGATTTTAACGTATCAAGGGCTTCCTGAAACATTCCCAACTTTTCATAACAATAACTGATGTGAAGTAATATCGGTTTCTTTCTCTCATTTGCAGAGATCTTCAAAAACCAAAACAGTGCATCCTTGTACTCTCTCTTTTTGTAATGCTTAAATCCCAAGTCTTGATGTGAGCGATTTATGAATTGGTTAGAAGTAGAATGCATATACAAATCCCATTTAAAGGTCATATTGATTTATTTATGCATTGTATCACAGTTTTCGAAAATAAAGGCAATTAAAAGGTCAACATGTAGGATTTTACTTCTGATCCAATTAGCCCATCAATTTATGTGGCATGCTTTCCACCCGTCCTGCCTGTGTAACCTGAACAAAATTCAGCTTGCGTTGCAGTTCGCTAATGGTGTCGGCGCCGGCGTAAGTGAGTCCAGATCGCAAACCGCCAACAATATCACCAATAATGGCGTCCTGGTTATCAGAATAAGGCACGTCGGTTGATACGCCTTCGGCGGTTTTCCATTCATGCATTTGACCGAGGAAACCTTCCTGCGCTTCGCGAGAAGCCATGCCGCGGTAGCGTTTCACCTGGGTACCGTCATCTTTGGTGATGACCTTGCCTGGTGTAGGCGCCGTTCCTGCCAGCATGCCACCAATCATCACAAAATCGGCACCGAAAGCCAGTGCTTTTACGATATCACCAGACGTTCGAATGCCGCCGTCAGCGACAATGGAACGATCAGTGCGTGCGCAATCCTGAATACAGGTCAACATGGGTACACCAAAGCCTGTTTTAATCCGTGTGCTGCAGACCGAGCCACCACCGATTCCAGCTTTAATGATGTCCGCACCGCACGAAGCTAAATAATCAGCACCAGCATAGGTGGCCACGTTACCGGCCATGATGCAACGCGAGCCAAGCACTTGACGCAAGCTCTTCAGCATTTTACCCACATATTTGGCATGTGCGTGCGCAACGTCCACGCAGAAAAAGTTGGCTCCTGCATCTCGCAGCGCTTCTGCACGCTCAAGCTCTGCCGTACTACAACCTACAGAAACAAACACTTGCCCCTGACATGCTTGGAATTGTTTGATGTTATCCGGAATGCTTAAAAAACGATGTAAAACCCCAATGCCACCTTTGCTGTGCATGAAGTTTGCCATGCTACTTTCAGTGATGGTGTCCATATTCGAACTCATGACGGGCAGGGTCAACGTTAATAAGCCCTGTCGATCAGTCACACCGATATCTACAATTCGTCTGGATTCATGATGGTTATAGGAAGGGATGAGCAAAACGTCATCAAAGGTAATGGCTCGCGACATAATTTATCCTGTTTGTTTTTGGTTTGGACCAAGCCAGATGCGAAAACACGCATGTAGCTTGACCAAATAATTGTGATCTCGATTTGAACCACACGCACGGACAGAATTATAAATGTTCAGCTGCATACTTTGCAAGTCTTGAACGTTCGCCACGTGTTAATGTCATGTGCGCGCTGTGATCCCAAGCCTTGAATCGATCCACCGCAAACGTAAGTCCCGACGTGGTTTCACTTAAATAAGGCGTATCAATCTGCTTGATATCGCCCAGGCAAACAATTTTACTGCCAGGGCCTGCACGTGTCACCAGGGTTTTAATTTGTTTTGACGTGAGATTTTGTGCTTCATCAATGATGATAAAACGATTTAAAAATGTGCGCCCGCGCATAAAATTCATTGAGCGAATTTTAATTTTATTTTTTAATAAATCATCCGTCGCACCATGCCCAAATGTACCGCCCTCCTGCTTGCCATGCAACACTTCAAGATTATCCATGAGTGCCCCCATCCACGGTGTCATTTTTTCCTCTTCCGTTCCCGGTAAAAAACCAATATCTTCACCGACTGGAATGGTGACGCGTGTCATGATAATTTCGCTAAACATACGATGATCCAGCACTTGCGAAAGACCTGCCGCAATCGTCAACAATGTTTTCCCCGTTCCCGCCTGACCTTGCAGAGTTACAAAATCAACATCTGGATCCAGCAATAAATTCAATGCAAAATTTTGTTCCCGGTTGCGTGTGGTTATGCCCCAGACGGCGTTTTTGGATTGCGAGTAATCACGTGCCATTTGAACCACTGCATTGCCGGGTACAATCTGTTTAACTATCGCCTGAAAGTCATTGTCTAGCGTGCTGATACAGTCATTAGGATTCCATTGTTTTGTCAATGGACCTGTAATTCGATAAAACGTTTTACCACTGTCCTGCCACGCTTCCATGTCTTTTCCATGCGTATCCCAGAAATCATTTTCAAGAATATGCAGGCCATTATGCAATAAGCTCACATCATCTAAAACTTGGTCATTGTAGTAATCTTCAGCAGGCACGCCCAGAATGCCAGCCTTGATTCGTAAGTTAATATCCTTTGAAACAATCACAATTTGTTGATCAGGCCGTTTTTTTTGCAAACCCAGCGCCGTTGCCAATATGGTATTGTCAACCTTATGACCTGGCAAAGAAAGCGGATTCACATCATCAAAATCATCGGTTTGGAAAAACAGTCGCCCGTTGCTTTTTACATGATCTTTATCAAAAAAATTGGGGATAGGCAGACCTGCTACCAGTTGTTCGTGCGTGGAATTACTCATCAGCTCAACCAGCATGCGATTGGTTTGGCGCACATTGCGTGCTACTTCAGAAATACCTGTTTTATGATTATCCAGCTCCTCCAGTACAACCATGGGCAAATAAACATCATGTTCTTCAAAATGATACAGGGCTGCGGGGTCGTGCATGAGAACATTCGTATCAAGCACAAATAATTTACGGTTCTTATCTAATATGTTCATGTGTTCATCCCTGTTAACTTGATATAATTCATTGTGCTGAGCATGATCGATTACGTCAAGTCATCCTGTAAAAATCATGGTATCCTATGCATATTAGGATTTGAACATGGTCAAAGAGCCCTTATGACAGCAAAAAAAGATAGCGCCACCATTGTGGTGAATAAAAAAGCACGCTTTGAGTATTTTATTGAAGAGGAGTTTGAAGCCGGACTCGTGCTGCAAGGATGGGAAATTAAAAGTCTGCGTGCAGGTAAAGTGAACTTGTCAGATGCGCATGTCATCGTGAAACATAGTGAGGCGTTTCTACTCGGCGCATCCATTCAGCCCCTGTCCACAGCATCCGCCCACCTCCATCCTGATTCGTTACGCACGCGCAAACTGCTCTTACATCGACGTGAATTAAACCGGTTGATAGGTAGTGTTGAACGTCAGGGTTACACACTGATCCCCATGTCACTGTATTGGAAAAACAACCACGTTAAAATGCGTGTTGCATTGGCCAAAGGTAAAAAAACCCATGACAAACGTGAAACAGTAAAAGATAGGGAGTGGTCTCGATCTCATTCGCGTATTATGAAGAAAGGTCTGTAATATTTTCAAAATAGGAGTACCGTATGTGCGGAATAATGGGAGCAGCATCAAGACGGGATATTTCCAAAGTCTTGTTAGAGGGATTACATCGGCTTGAATACCGCGGCTACGACTCTGCCGGGATTGCTGTAATTGACAATGATGGCCGGTTAAAACGACTCCGGATTCAAGGTAAAGTGCAAGCATTGGCTGATGCCATGTCTGAAACGGTGATTGCAGGGCATACCGGCATCGCCCATACCCGTTGGGCAACCCACGGAAAACCCTCTGAACAAAACGCCCACCCACACATGTCGAACGGGGAAGTTGCTGTTGTTCACAATGGAATCATCGAAAATCATGATGATCTGCGTCGTTATTTACAGGAACTGGGTTATGTTTTTACGTCACAAACAGACAGTGAGGTAGCCGTACATCTTATTCACCACCACTATCGAGAACACCACTCATTATTGCAAGCCGTGCAAGCTACGGCCGCACAATTGGACGGCGCATTTTCCCTTGGTGTCATTCACAAAAATAATCCCCAGGAATTGGTCGCCATCCGCAAAGGCAGTCCCCTGGTGGTCGGGTTAGGTACTGATGAGAACTTTATCGCATCCGATGCCCTAGCGCTTCGCTCATTTGCCCAATCCGTAATTTACCTTGAAGATGGTGATAGCGTATTGCTGGCCGCCGGAGAATTTCAGATATTTGATGCCAAAAATCAACCCATTCTACGCCAGACGAATCCTTTGAGTAACGACTGTCATGCCGTGAGCAAAGGAACTTACCGGCATTTCATGCTCAAGGAAATTTTCGAACAAAGCAAAGTTCTGGCTGACACTCTGGAAGGACGCATTGCTAGCCTTGACGTACTCAGAGCCAGCTTTGGCGATCAAGCTTTGGCTCTGTTTACCAAGGTGAAACATATCCATATCGTGGCCTGTGGCACCAGTTACCATGCTGGACTGGTTGCCAAATATTGGCTGGAATCCCTCACCGGCTTGCCAACGCAAGTAGAAATAGCCAGCGAGTATCGTTACCGTGATGTGGTTGTGGGGGAAAACACCTTGTTCATCACCGTATCACAGTCTGGAGAAACAGCCGATACACTAGCAGCCCTTCATAAAGCAAAAAAAATGCACTATCTTGCCAGTTTCGCCATTTGTAATGTCGCAACTAGCACCTTGGTTCGAGAAGCAGATTATGTGTTTTTAACCCGTGCAGGCATTGAAATCGGCGTGGCCTCTACCAAAGCATTTACGACGCAGCTCACGGCTTTTTTAATGCTGGCCACGGCCCTTTGCAAGGATGAACGTGCAGCAGAAGTACTCTCTCAATTACGGCAGTTGCCTGGCAGTTGTGAACGCGTATTGAAAATAGATAAAGACATTGCAGCACTGGCGCCCAAGTTTGTTAATAAAGCGCATGCGTTATTTTTGGGTCGTGGAGTACAATATCCCGTCGCCCTTGAGGGGGCATTGAAATTAAAAGAAATTTCATACATTCATGCTGAAGCCTATCCTGCAGGCGAATTAAAACATGGCCCGTTGGCCTTGGTAGATAGTGAGATGCCCGTCGTGGCAATAGCACCGAATGATGAACTATTGGACAAGTTAAAATCTAATCTGCATGAAGTCAGTGCGCGTGGTGGTCAGTTATTTGTATTTGTTGACGATTCACAAGCCTGGACTGCCAATGGCACCCAGTTGATTCAAGTGCCTGCGTGCGGTAACTGGATATCGCCCATAATATACACCATTCCCCTGCAATTACTGGCTTATCATGTTGCTGTTGCCAAGGGCACAGATGTTGATCAACCCCGTAATCTGGCGAAATCCGTAACAGTAGAGTAGGGGCGAACAGCGCCTTATCATCACCCACATCTTTTGTAGAGCACTGAACTGCCCCCTCTCCCGCGAGATGAACCCTTATAAAACCAGGGTGATAAGCGCGGGAGGGTTGGGGAGAGGGGACTGTTCAGTGCTCTACAAAAGATGTGGGTAATGATGTGGCGGCGCTCGCCAAGATTACGTTTGTAAAAACAGCTTAATTTAGTGCCATTAATTTATAACGAGTATATAATACCCTTTTTTTTATTTGTTGTTTTACTGGGGATGTGAATGATTCAAGACACGTTGTCGACAGCAGCAGCTATCGCGCGCGAACTTAAAGCCAAAGTGTCGCAGGTAGATGCGGCTATCCGCTTACTCGATGGAGGCGATACGGTGCCTTTTATTGCACGTTATCGTAAAGAGGCAACAAACGGCCTTGATGACACACAGTTGCGTTTTCTAGCTGAACGACTACATTACTTGCGTGAGCTTGACCAACGTCGCACGCTGGTTTTAAAAGCCTTGCAAGAACAAAACCAGTTAACACCGGAACTGGAAAAGGCCATTTTTGCTGCGGATACTAAAACACGACTCGGAGATCTATACGCGCCCTTCCGTCCCAAACGCCATACCAAAGCTATTTTGGCCAAAGAGGCGGGTCTTGAACCATTAGCTCTGGCTTTATGGCAAGATCCTTCGACAGTCCCCGAGGTTTTTGCTGCGCAATTTGTGAATACAGAACTGGGTATTGAAACCATACCTGCCGCCCTTGAAGGTGCACGGCACATTTTAATCGAACGTTTCGCAGAGGACGCTAATCTATTGGACGAGCTGCGCCAATATATATGGCAACATGGTGTCCTGAAATCCAAAGGTGCCAAAAGCAAAAAGCCCGCTGCCAATAAATTTTCCGACTATTTTGATTATGCCGAACCCATTAAAAAAATCCCCTCTCATCGTGCCTTGGCTCTATTTCGTGGGCGTCGTGAAAGCGCAATACAATTTTCGTTAACCTTGCCAAACGATGCAGGCTATGGCGAAACGCGCGTTGCGACTTGGTTCAATATTGCTGATCAACAACGCCCAGCAGACCCTTGGTTAATGGAAACCGTTCGAATAACATGGACAACCCGTTTATTTAGCAAGCTTGAATTAGAATTATTAAGTCGCCTGCGCGAGTTAGCCGATGAAGAAGCAATTCGAGTGTTTACCAGTAATTTACGTGACCTGTTATTGGCAGCACCTGCCGGCGCACACGTCACCATGGGACTGGATCCGGGTATTCGTACCGGCGTGAAAGTCGTGGTGGTTGACGCTACAGGCAAATTACTTGACTACACCGCCGTTTTTCCGCTGGCGCCCCAAAATGAATGGCACCAGGCAATTGCTTCGCTCGCCAAACTGGCAGCAAAGTATCAAGTGAATCTAATTAGTATCGGTAATGGCACAGGTTCACGTGAAACAGAGCGTTTGGTTTCAGACATGATCAAGATGTATCCAGATCTTAAGTTAACCAAAGTCGTGGTGAGTGAAGCCGGTGCATCCGTTTATTCTGCATCCGAATTGGCCGCTAATGAGTTCCCTGATTTGGATGTCACGCTGCGAGGTGCTGTATCCATTGCCCGACGCTTGCAAGATCCATTGGCCGAACTGGTTAAAATCGAACCTAAATCCATCGGTGTTGGTCAATACCAGCATGACGTGAACCAGCCACGCTTGGCACGCAGCCTTGAAGGCGTGGTAGAAGATTGCGTAAACAAGGTTGGGGTCGACATCAACATGGCATCTGCGGCGTTGTTAACCCGCGTATCAGGACTCAATGAATTACTGGCAAATAATCTGGTTCAGTATCGTGATGAACACGGTGCATTCCGTAATCGCGAGCAATTGAAATCTGTGCCGCGTATGGGCGAAAAAACGTTTCAGCAAGCAGCTGGGTTTTTACGGATTATGCAAGGCGATAATCCGTTGGATGCTTCAGGTGTGCATCCAGAATCCTATCCTCTTGTGGAACGCATTCTAGCTGACAACCACATCGAAATTAACCAAGTCATTGGCAACTATGAACTATTGAAAAAGGTCAACGCATCACAATACATCGACGACCAGCACGGCTTGCCTACCATTTGTGATATTTTGCAAGAATTGGAAAAACCCGGGCGTGACCCCAGGCCTGAATTTAAAACTGTCCATTTCAAAGAAGGTATTGAAGAGATTGGTCATTTAGAAGTAGGAATGATTCTTGATGGTGTTGTCAGCAATGTAACCAATTTTGGTGCTTTTGTGGACATTGGCGTCCACCAGGATGGTCTGGTACATATTTCTGCCATGACTAATCGATTTATTACTGATCCACGGGCTGTCGTCAAAGCGGGTGACGTAGTGACTGTCAAAGTGGTTGAAGTTGACAAAGAACGTCGCCGAATTGGTTTAACGATGAAACTCGAAGCCGAGAAGCCAGAACCAGTAAAAACTGCAGCCCCAGTTAAGGCAGCCGTAAGAACGAACAAACCAAGTCTTGCGAAAAAGCCAGCAGTTGTTGCTGAAAAAAATACTGCCAGGACAAATACCCTGTTTAACACCAGCATGGCTGATGCGTTGTCCAAACTCAAACGCACGTCTGAGTAACCGTATGAGTGAATCGATTGAGCAGTTGAAGGCATGGATCACGGACATGGCGGCTTTGATTGAAAAAGACGAAGATCCCAATCCGGATTTTTATACCTATTTTCTGCAAGAACCGATACTCTCATTAAGTTTGGTTGATTTGATAAACGGACTCGATGAACAGCAACTGGATGACACCCGTGGCTATTATTCTGCGTGCATTTTTGCATTGGATATTTGTGTGGCGCAGTTACAATCCGCTATTGAAAGCGGGAATAAATTAGCCGACAGAACAATGAATCAACTCATGGATTACATGGCAAAAGCCATTGCCAGTGGACAACATTCGCTAAGCTTCTGGCTTCCCATTTTGAATGCATTTTACGAGGTTCATGTGGAGCTATCCAATGACCTGAAAAATGCCTACCTTGATCTTGCAAATAACGAAGATGATTTATCACCTGAAGAAGAATTGTCCCACCTGGATTCGATTCGTGATCTGATTAACGAACTCTCCGACCTGTCTGTGTTTGACATAACAGAAAATTTTTTCGCTCAAAGTTATGCAATGCCGCCAGATTTTTTTGCTGACTTGGTTGCAGATTTATACAGTATCGATGAAGGCGCTGACATAGCGTTACTCGCGTTGTTACACCCCAAACAGGATGTACGTGATGTTGTGGTCGCAACTCACGAACATCTGCTGACCAATGTAACGTTAAGTTCAGCCTCGCTGTCTCGTTTGCAAGCCATTCGAAATTGGTACCCCCCGAATTATCACGCCCAATTCAATCGCTGGATAAAAGAGCAACGGAAAAAAGGGGTTGTATTCATGAATCCGGCAACTACCACCACGGCTCTACGTCTTAAAGCCAGTGAAGTTGACGGCAGCGGGGCCCAGGGTATATTTGTTCATCTTAGAAAAAATCGGAAAAATCGTCTGTGCGGACTTTTATTTAAACAAAACGTAGGTGTTAAAGATGCTTGGATAACGCCTGAGATTTCGCGTGCTGATGTGTCACAGTATTATGATGAGGCGTTTGATGATAGCGTGATGTTACGTGATGTAGATATGTCTTATTTAATGATGATGACGAATCATTTCCTTGCCATGACCGTTGACCAGGGTAGCATGCCCAACTTACATTTACTGGAAATACAGGAAGAGCTTGGGTTTTATTTTCTTCCAAAACGTCTGGATACTGATTATTTAATCGAGCAACTGGGGGTTCAGATTAGCCCCTTTACGCCAGAAACCATGCGTGAATCGTTGAAGCGCTCAAAATCATGGCCAAAAAACAAACGCTTTACTGAGTCATGGTATGTGGAAAACTTTCAGGTTGATAAGCTGGTTAATCGGTGCTGCAGTTTTATTGAAGGGGTAAAAGTTTGCCGTTTTGACGAGGCCATGCAAGCCGTATTTACCCAGGAAATGGAGTTACATCGCGAACATTGGTTGTTCCATTTTTTGTGGATTACATTATGGCTTAAAGCTCGCGCACGTAAAAACGAAAGGTCGTGGCAAGACAGCTTTTTTATTGTGTACGCCATCCAATCTGGCATGCCATTGGATTCCATTCCAATCATGCAGGCAATTTGCCGTGATTCGGTGCTCAACAGCATTGATACCATGCAAGAACGTCGCACGCACTTGAATCAGGAATAGCTAAAACAAACATCTCCTAACGGCGATGTCCACCAGCAAATCCACCATGGTACCCACCAGCAGATCCACCATGGTACCCACCAGCAGATCCACCATGGTACCCACCATAATAACCAGCCCTGCCATAACCACGATTATAACCACTATAGTACCCAGTATTATATCCGGTATAGTTATAATAGCCTGGACCCCAAAAAGTTGGGCCATAACCATTGGGAATTCCATACGCTCCATACCCTACCGTATAACCCGTATAGCCAGGCTCATAGGCATCATAACTCACATCATTATTAGCGGGACCTCCGACGCAACCACTCAGTAAAGCTGTGGATGAAAGAACAACAGCAGCAAAAATTGATTTGTTCATGATAACATCCTTGTGTTTAGCCATTTTGTTTATTATATTGCACTAATGGCTAATATTCAAGCTGTTGGTCTTTTTAATATGATTATTTTATTTTCAGGAGACGTACTAGCCTTAGTCATTCTTTCCGTATCAGTGGCACTATCTAACGCTCGTGACTGGGATGATCTGGCTGAAGCCGTCGACTTTCCATTACTTTTAACTTGAAATAATGTTCCATTTTTATTATTTCGTGGATAGTAATAACCACCCTCTTTAACAACGCATTGATCAGATGCAGGAATTTTTTCTCGCTTGAAAAAGTGAGTTGTATCATAAATCCTGTCTACCATGTGCGTCACATTATTATCTGAAAATCTCACCGATTTTTTAGTTGCTATTGAGGCAGGAGCTATCATTGTCTCTACAAGAGATGTTGCCGGTGACTCGTCTATAGCTGCCATTTGACTCTCATTCACTGTTGGATCAGCGTTTTGAACCCGTGGTATGTTAGATGCACTCGTGGTTGGTATGTCTCGATAAGTAGATGACTTGACCGATTTTTTAGTTAGTCGTTTTAATTCATTACACAGCGCTTCAAGAGGCCCATTGGCAATTGACGGGTCCAAATCAAAATATACAAAAAATTTAGTATGCAACTCATACTCGACTAAACGAGCCACAAATCCCATTTTATTTGATTTTAATAGATTCTTGAACAGGACGGCATTGAAATGGTCCATCTCACCCTGAGTGGGCTCCTTAAGTGGGTGCCAATTTTTCATCGCCGCGGATACATCTTCAGTGGGTTCATAACCCAACAGCATAAATTTAATTGCCCTTAATAAGCGAGTGGGATCATTATCAAAACAAATGTCTGCAGGCAACATGGTTCTTAACGTTTTACTATAAAAATCACTTAACCCTTTGCCCGATGGATCGATAATATCACCTTGACGATTGCAATATATGCAAGTAATAGTAAAATCTCGTTGATCCGTATCTTGAGCTACCGATTGAGTTTTGGTCAGCGCAATATAACAGTCGAGTGGAAACTTAATGAGACCTTTTTTTGCATGATACAGTTGTGACATATAAGGAGACACGGTGAAATTAGGATTTCTGCTCATATAATCAATATCCTGCGGCCCCATAACCATATCAATATCTTGTGAATTGGATAACGCCTGATTACCGAGACAAGACAGCACAGCACTACCGACAACATAGGCTTCTTTGGCATCAGGTATTAAAGAAAAGCTAAGTTGAATCGCTTTGGCTGCACTATTATCTGTCGATTCTTTGCTTTTCTCATTAAAAACATTAATGATATTGTTCGAAGAGATATCGATCTCAGCATTAGCAGGCTCTAATGCGTCACAAATAATGGGAACTGCATTACAACCTTGTAGAATAACTACCCCAGCACTCTCACGAGCTGTTCTTTCAGCAAAAGGAACAGCTTGCCAATGCTGGGTAAGCGCTGTAGCTTGAATTATTTTATCAATCTGTTTAAATAATTTTTTATGACCTGAGAATAGAACAATGCATTTTTGGCTTAACCTGTTGGCATCCTCAATTAAATTACAGCCTACATAATGACGAATTAGACTAAGAAATGCAGGAACGTAATAAGGGAATTTATTGATGACTTCCTCAAAGTATTTCCCAGCATCCAAAGGGTCTAATCGACTTTTATATTCTGCATTTAACAAATGTAATCTGGCCATATAAGGCCAATTTTCCAACTGTTTTGTTAATATTTCATCAGTATTAGCGGACTGTACTTTTATCAAATAAGAGCAATAATAATAAACAACATCCTGTGAATAAGGAAATCTAATCATCATGTCTTTATATGTTTCATCGGCTCTTTTAACAGTATCTATACTCTTGCTATTTTCATACAAACTCGCCAATGACAATGACACTTTAGGATGACTTTTATAATCATTGTACTGAGTTAATGTGTCGATAGCTAATTGACTATTACCCATCTGCTTATAAACAAGTGTCAAACCCAAAACAACCTTCTCGTTTTTGGGATCCATTTCTAACGATTTCTTAAAACAAACCAATGCCTCAGAATATTCTTTTTTATCTTTATGACAAAAAGCCTGCCCCATCAGATCGCTTACTTTCTTCTTTCCATGGTTTTTGGTTTTAAATATTTCAATTGATTTATCATACAACTTCATTGCCTGATAACATCGCGCTTTTGCATTCATAAATTGAGCATTTAATGGCTCTTCTTGTAAAAGCTTACCGTAGGCATTCAAGGCCAATTCAAACTCTTCAACTTCTTCATATACATGAGCGAGAGCCAGTAACACCAGTTTGTTTTTTGGTTCAATTGAAAGCACATCAACCAATATGGCAATGGTTTGAGTGTATTGGCTCATTTCCTGATAACATCGTGCAAGACCTAATAAAATTTCTACATTTTTTGGATCATATTCCAGTATGCTATTAAATACCTCAAGGGCGTTATTGTAGCGATGCATTAATTGATAAGTAAAAGCCATATTTAAAGCAAATATTGTATGTTTTGGATTTCTAACCAGCATCTTTTGGTTTAACGCAATAGCCTCTTTATACCGACCCATTTTTTGATAACAAACAGCTAAACTTAACAACGTTTTTTCGTCCCACGGATTAGTCATCAAGCTAAGCTGGAGCGTTTTAAGCGCGTCTTCATAACGCTCCATCATCAGGTAGCAATGTGCCAGACACAGTAAACACTCTAAATTTCCCGGTTGTGTTTCAAGCGCTTTCTTCATTATCTCTACGGTTTTATGATATTCTTCGACCGCTTGATAGGCACGTGCCTGACTCACCTGCACCTGGATAGTATTCTCTTGATCAGTCCCCTCGATTTGTATAAACGATTCCAGTGCTTTATCGTGATTTTCCATTAATCTATGGCAGTGACCTACAGCCAGCAAAACCATCGGATCTTTAGGAAAAAGAATAAGCATTGATTGAAGAACAACCAGGGCTTTGTCACAGTGTCCCGCTTCTTCATAACAACGACTTTTTCCTAGTAAAGCGAGTTTATGGTTAGGTATATAACTGAGTATTTCATCAAAAGACTGTAATGATTCTTCATATCGTTGCATGTTCTCAAAGCAACGTGCCTGATCTAATAAAGCGGGGAAGTCATCTTTTTTCTCTTTAAGCATTTGAGCATAAATTTCAAGTGCTTTATCATGTTGATTTAAATTCTGATAGCAACGACCCAACCCTATTAATGTGTCGTGGTCTTTAGGCTCTCTTTCTAAAATCTTTAAATAAGATTTTAATTCCACAGAGTGCATGTTTTTTTTCTGATAATTATGGGCCTTATTTAACAACGCTTTTTTATGATGAGGATCTCTTTGCAGTATTTTATCACAATAGGAAATTGCTGTATCATTGTTGCCCAGGTTTTCATAATAAAATGAAAAACTAAGCCACGTTTTTATCGGATCTGTTTTAACTGTTTTTGATAATGCATCGATAGCGTCTTGATCTCGCCCCATAATGCCCAAACATTTTTCTTTTGCCAAATAATAAAGATCACCCCTATCCTGTTCTGGAAAGGTATCTAATTCATCAAGGCTCGCTTTATACAGTTTTGCTCGAATTTTATCCCAAATTGTTTCCATTGGTCTTTTGTTTGAGTCCGGATTTGTCGTTGATTTTTTTGTGGCTTTTGAATTGTTTTTTGGGATGATTTCTTTTTTTACCTCCACCCAATTTTCCGGTTTTTTCCTTTCAGGCTCCATGAAATAGGTGTCGGTCGCTGCATCATAACGATATGCGTCGCCATCTTCTGTATAAATATAATCATCCTCGTTCTCAATAAAAGCCGGCATAAGAAGGTGATTTAACTCATATTCATTAGTTGAATCGACCCCCGTATTTTGATTAGGTTGATTATCATCTTCTTCGACATCCTGCTCCTCATCATCATTACTGTTAGCATTATTTTCACTTTTTTCATGATCGCTATCGTCTTGGTTAGAGGTATTCGAGTGGTCAGTATCTGGTGAAAATGGAGCTGGTGTCTGGTTTTCGTCGAGTATATTTTTTTTGATTTTTTTTGATTTTTTACTTTTTGATTTTCCTTTTTTCTTTGCATTAGGCACTGAAGCATCATCTACTTCAACAAGTTCATCATGATTTTCATAACCGGAAACCATGTCGTTCATATTTTTGTCTGGTATTTGCGGCGAAATGACCGAGGCAGTCAGATGATCCAGGACCGTATGAAAATGAGCTATTTCTCGTGTCCACGCTGTCACTTCACCATCTGTTAGTGGGTATTGACCATTAGTAGACAGAGCTGGATTCGTCTTGATAAAAATAAAGAATTGTTCCATATTTTTCAGTTCATTAACGGCCATGTCTTCCAGTTCAAGCCGCAAGTAGGAGAATAATTTAGTGTATAAAAATTTTAAACATAAGGATCGCACACTACATAAATCACCCGCACTCATTAAAGAAGCGTCCTGAAGTGCTTTAAACGTATTATATATTAGATTAAGACCACGCTCACAGAGAACCAGTTTTCGTTTCGCATTGGCTTGAGCACCAGGATTGTCGCCTATCAGTAACTCATCCAGCGGTTGATGCAGTAGCTTTGCAATAACCCCAATTTCATTCAAATTTGTCTTTGATTTGGCAATAAGTCCCTGATCCAAAACCGTTCCAAACTTTTTAACAAGCATCAAAGAACTCTCAAAAATCAATTCAAATACAGCTGCATGAATCATTAATATTTGTATTTTTTGATCAATATCTGCTATTGAGTTAATGCCTTGAGGCGTATGTTTTGATAGTTCGATTTTCAACTCATGAATATATTTATCATATAGAGGAAGATTTGACTGTATATTTTTAAAGCTTTTCAAACGAACTTCCTCTACAAACGCGAGTAGTGTGCTGCGTACCGCATCAAACTCTGACTGCCATTCACAGGTTAAAAGCGATCGTTTAAAAAAATTGATTCGTTGCGCAGTGCAAGTTTGGAATAACGTTGGCATAAGGGGCTCCGTCGTAGAGGTCTGAATCGTCAATCAGATCTTATGCCCGAAATTGTATCACAAAGAACATTAGTTGTCGTTTGTATTTTGAATTATTTTTGATTTTCGCTCGGGCATCAAGTCATACACTCAAGCATTGCTAATCAACTGACCCTCATAAAAGCTAAGCCGATTACGACCTAATTTTTTAGCGACGTACATAGCTCTATCCGCGTTTTGTAACAACATCTCAGGTTCAGACCCATCTTTTGGGCAGAGTGTAATACCAATACTTCCAGAAATATAAACACGTTGCTGCTCGATTTGAAAAGATCTTGCCAATTCGTTTAAAATTTTCTCAGATACAATTTTAGTCTGCACAGCATCACTCACATTCGTAAGAATAACCATAAATTCATCACCCCCAATCCGAGCAACAGTATCCGTTTCACGCACACAAGCCCTGATTCGATCGCCTGCTTTCTGCAGCAAGGAATCACCTGCTCCATGCCCTAGTCGATCATTTACCTCTTTAAATCTATCCAAATCAATGGATAGCAGGGCAAAAAGTTTATCCTCTCGTTTAGCGTGCTTAATCGCTTGATCCAGTCTGTCACGGAATAGACGACGGTTGGGTAAACCAGTCAAGTCATCGTAATGTACCGTATGCCAAATGTTTTCTTCCGTAACACCGCATGGATTACCTAGAGAAGCTGACAGCATGGTATCGAAATGATGAGTTTGTTTTTCTTTGGATAATGTATAGCTGGTAATTGATTCGATTAGTGACTGGTCGATGGATTCATTAAAACGCACGAGATCATCCAGATCAGAGGCATGTATTATGTTGTTTTCTTTTCCCCAATGTTTTATTACGTTCGTGCGCAAAGCGCGGTATTCAGCTCCAATATCATTCAAACTGAAACCCTCTTCCATTCGCGCTATTCCATGCTCCTCTGCAGCAGCTTCTGGTATATGAATTTGCTGCTGGAGATCCTGAGCAATAGCCAAAAGCATTTCTTTTGCGTGATCGCGCAATGTTTTTTTACTTTGTACATCGTTAAACATGGTTTTAGCAAAATCTTCCCATTCCTGAAGCAGTAACTCAATATTATCCATAATAAAAGAATATAGCTTCATGGCTTATCTCCGGAAAACTGATATCTGATATGTTATATGCTATTAAAAAGACTGTAGCATGAATCACGCATACTTCAACATCTTAATCTGCGCTGCCAACTGATCATATCCAGCTTCAACATTGACGTAACGATTCTTCCCTAAATACACTGACAATGAACCATCATCCATGGCATTAGGTGCCTGCCAGATGCTATTAAAATTCAATTGTCTCAGACGTACATAGTCGCGCTGTTTAGTGACTAAATAAAAATTTCTATAAAAATGCCTTTTATTAACGTTTAACGACTGCGCATCGCATGCCAAACCATGACCTGGGAAATAATTTTTTAGCGAATAAGTGGAGTTATTATGCACGGCAATGATTTTCCCTTGGGGCAACAGGGATGTAATTTTATTAGCCAGTTTTTTTACATCCCTGTGTGCTGTCGGGGAGTATTTTCCAAATTGCAGTAGTGTTTTTTTAATACCTTTATCGGTATAAATACGATTGGGATCAAATTCATAGCGTGTACGTCCCACATGAAAAACGATATTGCGACCGCCCGAATGAACCAATGTAAGCACACTTCCACCCCGGGTATTAACTACCGCTCGGGCGGCTTCTAATGCCGTAGTTTCATTTTGATGTAAATGTACAAATGCCTTGCCGCAACCGTTATGTTCTTGCTTGATGATAACCCTTGAATCACCCACTTTTACTGTATACTGTGCAGCATGAGCCATGGTGACTAAAGAAAAAGAAAAAGAAAAAAATAAAAACAAAACACGTGTCATGATTAAATTTCACCATCCAGAATTATTTTTATCCATTTTAGGCGAATTCAACCCCAATCGCAATCTTTATGTGAAAATCTTTATACGAAATTATCATGAAGATCCTTCGCGCTAAAAAACGCGTTCAGGATGACGTACTTGGGGAATTACTCATGGAGTTCAATTTTGAAGTGATATACGTTATAATCTTTATCAACGTTTGCAAGGTGCGATATTATGGGTAGCATATTCAACATGTTTGGTCCGTCCCCGATTCGACCCATCGAACAGCACATGCATAAAGCATACATTTGCGCGAAGCAACTCTACCCCTTTTTTGAGGCAGTACTTCAACAGGATTGGCCAACAGCAAATTCTATCAAAAACAAAATTGTCGACCTTGAAACAGAAGCTGATTTAATCAAACGTGAGCTACGCCTGCATTTACCAGCCGGCCTGTTTTTACCGGTATCACGTACCGATTTACTGGAATTACTCAGCGCCCAAGACCGCATTGCCAACAAAGCAGAAGACATAGCCGGCTTGGTCATCGGCCGACAAATGCTAATTCCCAATGCACTGTCCAGCATATTCATGCCTTTTTTAGAACGATGTCTGGACGCTGCAAAGCAAGCCTGTAAAGCCATTAACGAATTGGATGAACTGCTTGAAACAGGTTTTCGTGGTAGTGAAGTCAACATTGTTAAAGAAATGATTGTTACACTCGATGAAATTGAACAAGATAGCGACGAGAAACTGGCTGACCTTAGACATCGTATTTTTAAGCTGGAAAAGGATTTAACAGCCGTTGAAATTGTATTTCTCTACAAACTAGTTCAATGGATTGGCGACTTGGCCGACCACGCACAGACTGTGGGTGATCGTCTACAAATTCTTATTGCCCGGTAATATATTCTTATGGATCATTCTACTTTATATATCATTCTCGCTGTTAGTCTGTGTTTTATGATGACATGGGGCGTTGGTGCCAATGATCTGGCTAATGTCATGAGCACTACCATGGGCTCAAAAGCGGTCACCGTCCGACAAGCAATGGTCATTGCCGTGATATTTGAGTTTGCAGGCGCATTTTTTGGCGGTGCGGGCGTTACGGAAACCATGCGCGATGGCATCATTAATACCAGTCTATTAGCCAATCAACCCAACATCCTCATTGAAGGCATGCTGGGTGTTTTGTTGGCGTGCACATTCTGGATGAATTTTGCGAGCTATCTGGGCGTACCTGTATCCATTACCAATGCTCTCGTTGGCTCAATGGTCGGCTTTGGCAGCCTAGTATTAGGTAATGACGCTGTACATTGGGAGCAAGTCTCACACATTGCTATAGGCTGGGTTACCTCACCCTTGATAGCCGGCATCACCGCATATGGCCTATTTATCAGCATACAGCAAAGTATTTTTGTAAAAAGTGACCCGTTGGAAAGGGCGAAGCTCTACGTGCCAATCTATCTTTTTCTGGTCGGTTGCATTTTATCATTTATCACTGTATTCAAAGGGTTAAACCACTTTAATATTCATTTGAACCTTAAACAAAATTTGGCTGTGACCTTAGCCAGCAGCATTACATTGACCATCATCGGGATTATCATCATCAAAAAAATTCCTGAAAATCCACGCATCAGACGCCGTGAGCGCTTCCTGCAGGTGGAAAAATATTTTGCAGTTCTCATGGCAATGACCGCTTGTGCAATGGCGTTTGCACATGGATCAAATGATGTTGCCTTGGCCGTAGGACCTCTCAGTATCGTTCACAGCTTGGTAATGCACGCCAATCAACCACTTGATGCAATCAATTATCCATCATGGATTATTCTATTGGGCTGCATTGGGGTGGTCAGTGGTTTATTGATGTATGGCCGGAAAGTCATTGCAACCGTGGGCAGCTCCATCACCGCACTGACACCCAGTCGTGCATTTGCTGCCACCTTGGCTGCAGCAACAACTGTGGTGGTCGCAACAAGCTTGGGGATTCCCGTTTCTGCGACTCAAACGCTAGTGGGTGCCGTCCTCGGTGTTGGCTTGGCGCGTGGTATCGGTGCGTTAAACCTGATTGTTATCCGGAATATTTTTACTTCCTGGATTCTAACCTTGCCCGCCGCGTCCTTACTGACTATTTTGTCATATAAGATACTACATGCATTGCTAGGGTAGTACCGCTTAATAATTCCTTAAGGTTATCTGTATATAATTCAATCTCTTTGATTTTTATGCGGTCATTATAAGGAAATATACATGTATAATTATTTGAACATCATTGCATTTAGCATCATGTTATTAGCCACCCCCAAAGTTTACGCGCAGCAAATGAGTTTACAACTCGCACCAAACGGCTCGAGAGTAATGACCAATCATTTTGCCTGGACGCTTAGTGCTACCTGCATTATAAAAACCAAATCTAAAAATAAAATTCGTCTCAGCGTGCTGGATAATAAAGGTGCTGTGAATGGTAAAAATCTGGTGATAGGACAAGCAACGTCCATGGTCGTTCAAAATCAAGATTCGATCTCGGTAAGCGCCGAACCTGGTGCCAAGATAACCCTTCAAAATCTGGGCGCAGACTCCGTTCAAGCTACCTGCTCAACGTGAACTTGGACCGGGACTCATCCCAAATCCAGAGTTCATGCCCTTCATGGAAAGTCCATCGGGCGAGAACGCCTCATCACTGAAGGAATCGTTTTCATTATCAACAAGCACTGAATATTGTCATTTTCTAATACTGGGTTAAGCCTGTGTATTTTTTTTTGCTCGAATAGTTACCATTTCATCGCGACTTATATTACAATGTGTTCTTTTAGATCGCAACAGGGGATTAACAACCATGACTATTGAAGAATTCAAAGCGCTGTTTTTAAAAGAGTATACAAGTCCATATATGATGCTACCTGTCAAGAGTGATGGCGGACGCCCACAGTCATTTTATAACCATCATATTTATTCATATGGTGCGCTAGATGTATTGATCAATCGATTAAAAAATATCACTCCTGATTCAGATGAATTATATGAGCAAGACCAACTTACCAGGTTTTCAGTGCGATATATAGTCGATGTCGACGGAACATTATGGTTTGCCCAAGAAGGTGAAACCGGTGGTACTGTACCTGCACACACTGATATGCGGGATCGATGTTACGCGGCAGGCAACATCTTTTTTTCACAGGACTATGAATCCATCATCAAAATCACAAATAAAAGTGGTCATTTTAAACCTGATAATAGTTCCTTAATTTGGGCAATAGCTGCATTGCGTTCTGTAGATGCACCCCTTGCATCGAATGTAATACTTGAGCTTCAATCGAGCGTGAATACGCCTATTAACCTGACGTCTGATGAGCTGTGGTCCTTGCTTCCAGAGGGTACTTTACCAGAAAGCCAAAGTGACTTTATAATTGAAGTAAAATCACGTGAAAATACTCGGAAATTTACAAATATTAAGGAGTTCCATTCGTATTCTAACAAAAAGCATGGTCGTAGCGACGTTGAGCAGGTTATATTTCCATTGGCTAAACGGAAAAGTCTTTCTTCGTCTTCGTCCTCCTCGTCTTTTAATCCGGCATTTTTTACTCAAATTACTGAAGTAGCGCAAAATGCCTGGCAAACCCCACCAGCATCACCGCGAAGAAATGGGTGAAATCCGACCTTGAGACACCTATCATACAAAGACAGTATCACTGTCTAACATACTCACAATTTCCAATGGTATGAAAGGTGTCCTCATCATTTTCAAAGCGCTGCACTTCGATACGGGTAATTAATTTGTCGTTCTGTAGCGTCCATGTCACGCGTGCCAGGGTTCCACTGACGGATCGTGTCAGATCGGGGAATTGGTGATTCTCGATTTCGGTTAAGTTAAATCTTATGGTTGACTACAGGATAGCTTTTTATATTTATTAGCTTATAATATGCACAAATTTGGCCTATTGGCCGCGCATACTATGGACATATTCAATGGAAATCAAAGTAAATTTTCTCGACAATCTAAGACTTGAAGCCAAGTTCGATGACTTTACCGTTATCTCCGATCAACCTATTCGCTATAAAGGTGATGGCTCAGCGCCGAGTCCTTTTGATTATTTCCTGGCGTCATCAGCCCTTTGCGCCGCTTACTTTATCAAGGTGTATTGTAAGGCTCGTGATATCTCCACTGAAAACATCCGCTTATCGCAAAACAATATTGTCGATCCAGACGATCGCTATAACCAAATATTTCAAATTCAGATCGAGCTGCCCGATAATATTTCAGCCAAAGACAAAGAAGGTATTTTACGCTCTATCGACCGCTGTACAGTAAAAAAAGTGGTGCAAACTGGCCCAGAATTTAAAATCGAAACCATTGAAAACTTGGGCGCCAACGCCAATGCCATGTTGATGGGCCAGCCAGCAGGAGATCAGAACACCTTTATTCTGGGTAAAGACTTGCCCCTTGAGCAAACCATTAAAAACATGACCGCCATGTTAGCCGACCTTGGAATGAAAATAGAAATATCTTCATGGCGAAACATAGTGCCTAATGTATGGTCTTTACATGTTCGTGATGCCGCCTCGCCCATGTGTTTCACTAACGGCAAAGGCGCCACCAAAGAAGGCGCACTGTGCTCGGCCTTAGGCGAGTTTATTGAGCGCCTGAATAATAACTTTTTCTATAACGATCAATTCTTTGGTGTAAAAATAGCCAACAGCGAATTTGTTCATTATTGCAATGAAAAGTGGTTTGCATTAGAAAAGGATGATGCGCTACCAGCGGGCATTTTAGACGACTATTGCCTTAATATTTACAACCCAGATAAAGAATTACAGGGATCGCACCTGATTGATACCAACTCAGGCAATAAAGATCGCGGTATTTGTACCATTCCCTATACCCGTAAGTCTGATGGCGAGACCGTCTATTTCCCATCAAACCTCATTGAAAATTTATTCTTAAGTAATGGCATGAGCGCTGGGAACAACCTACAAGAAGCCCATGTGCAGTGCTTATCAGAAATCTTTGAGCGTGCCGTAAAACGTCAAATCATTGAGCAAGAAATTGTCCTGCCAGATGTACCCATGATCCTGCTCGAAAAGTATCCTGGCATTCTAGCGGGCATTAAAAGCTTAGAAGAACAAGGCTTCCCCGTTATGGTGAAAGACGCCTCATTGGGCGGACAATTCCCTGTTATGTGTGTCACTCTGATGAATCCACGAACCGGCGGCGTATTGGCTTCTTTTGGCGCCCACCCAAGCTTTGAAGTGGCGCTAGAGCGCAGCCTTACTGAGCTGCTGCAAGGCCGCAGTTTTGAGGGCTTAAATGATTTACCAAAGCCAACTTTTAATAGCATGGCCGTCACTGAACCTGAAAACTTTGTTGAACACTTTATTGACTCTACAGGGGTGATTTCCTGGCGCTTCTTTAGCAGTCAGCACGACTATGAGTTCTGTGAATGGGACTTCTCTGGCACTAACGAAGAAGAAGCGAATGGATTATTTGGCATCCTGGAAGCCATGGGCAAAGAAGTGTATATTGCCGATCTCACCGATTTAGGAGCCTCAGCGTGCCGTATTTTAGTGCCGGACTATTCAGAAGTTTATCCGGTTGACGATCTTATTTGGGACAACACGAACAAAGCACTAAATTACCGTGAAGACATCTTAAATTTGCACTCCTTAAGCAATAAAGCACTCATCAAGTTAGTTAATCGCCTAGAAGACAGTCAGCTAGATCACCATACCGATATTCGTACCTTGATTGGCATAGTGTTCGATGAAAATACTGTCTGGGGCAAGCTGACTATTCTCGAGCTTAAAATCCTGATTTATCTCGCACTTGGCGCCCTTGAAGACGCCATCGAATTAGTCGGTGAGTTTTTACAATTTAACGACAATACAGTCCAGCGCGGCCTGTTTTATCAAGCGGTAAATGCCGTATTGGAAGTTACCCTAGATGAAAATCTTGAACTTGATCACTTTATTGACAGCTTCAACCGCATGTTTGGTATTGAGGTGATGGAAAACGTAGTGGGCTCAGTCACAGGTAAAGTACGTTTTTACGGACTAACCAAAACCAGCATGTCCCTTGAAGGCATAGAACCTCATTTACGACTGATTGAGAGCTACAATAAATTACACCAAGCGCGTAAAATAACATCAGGCATCAAATCGAAGTGAGTCAACGACTCAGTTTGTTGAAACCAATCCAACGACCTACTGCTACCGCAGTAAAAGAAGAGAATGTGCGGTCTCTTTAACATTCGCGGTGACCAGCGTATTAATATGAGGCAACATATGTTGAGCGACCGCTTTAACCACTGGAACAACAACAGCATTTCCAAATTGTCTATAAGACTGCGTATCTGAAACAGGTATTTTAAATTTTTTCTCATTTGGAGAGTCGAATCCCATTAATCTTGCACACTCTCTGGGAGTTAATCTTCTTGGATTTTTATCCGTTCCTTGGTAAATTAAAATTTCAGAACCATCTTTATAATATCTAGCTGATAAGGTACGAGCTACATTATCTGGTGTATTAAGACTAAAGCCAAATCCATTGCCCTGCATACGATGTTTTTCTGCATAAGCTTGCAAATAACTCCATAATTTATCTGAAAGGGTATATTTATCTGAAACCTGTGCACTTTCAGAAAGAGTATAAGGTGGTTCCGGATCTTCCAATCCATTCTGAGTATGCAGTATTGTTGACAGGTTGGGGTGGGTTATTATATCCGGTATAGCAAACTCATCGAAATTAAAACCTGTATCTTCAAGAAAGCCCGCAATAAATATGCGCTCTCGATGTTGAGGAACCCATGCTCTTGCATCCATAATTTTCCATTTAATATGATAGTCCAGATCTTCTGTTAAAACTTTTTTGATAACCTGAAAAGTTTTTCCTTTATCATGACTAACAAGATTTTTCACGTTCTCAAGTAGAAAAGCTTTAGGACGGTGATAATCAATAAGACGAGCGACATCAAAAAAGAGTGTTCCTTGAGTTTCGCACGAAAAACCATGTTGACGCCCTAAACTATTTTTTTTGCTCACTCCAGCAAGACTGAATGGCTGGCATGGAAATCCGGCTAATAAAACATCATGAGCGGGAATCTCGTGGGCTTCTATTTTTGTTATGTCACCGGCAACATCGTGATCACAATGATAGTTCGCTTTGTAAGTAAGCTGAGAATACTTGTCACGTTCACTGGTAAATACACATTTACCACCAATTTCATCAAATGCTTTACGAAAGCCCCCTATACCAGCAAAGAGATCTATAAATTTAAATTTGTTATCTGGGGAAACAATATCTTTATCTTTTATTTTTGAGATCATACGGTTAATGACTCCCTTTTTAGTCTAGATACTATATTACCACTTTAATTAGATAAATAAACGAACAAAACAAACTAAATCTAAACTTTATGATCGCTCCAAAGTCTTGTCACCTGAAATTAAGACGAGATTGCATTCCAACTGCCTCAATATATCCTTATGTTTGTTATGCATGAAGCAAGTAATTTAAGATGCGTTTGCCTATGCTAGAGTTGCACCCTTTGCTTGGTCGTGAATTGCAATCCACTCCTTCCAGGTATAGAGTGGGTGGTTTGATGTCAACATTAAACCAATGACTATTCATTCCATCAATACAATTCAAAACCCTATACGTCATTGTTCAAAATGGCAGCATTATTGGGAGTTGTTATTATTTAAAACCTATACCGATTTGAAAATTGAAGCTCAAATGACTTATTTGGGATTTTTATGGTGGTCGTTAGAACCCGTTTTATTTTTCGCTATTTATTACCTTGTGTTTGGGAGGATCTTGAAAGCACAGACCACGCATTTTATAGAGTTTTTATTTGTGGGTGTCGTTGCTTGGCGTTGGTTTGGTCCGACGATGATGCGCTCCAGTCGTTCAATCAAGTCAGAAACAAAGTTGATGCGTGAAATTTATGTCTCGAAACTATTATTCCCTGCTACGAATGTTTTGAACGACGGTATCAAATTCACCATTGTTTTTTTATTGTTGCTTTTATTCTTGATTTTTTTTCATCATCAACCCACGTTATTATGGTTGACTATTGTGCCCAATTTTTTATGTCAAATTGTTTTGATTTTTGGTTTTAGTTTTTGTTTTTCTGCGATTACTCCGTTTATTCCTGATTTTCCCGTACTCGTACAAGCGGGAATGACCGCAATGATGGTATTGTCCGGTGTCTTTTTTGATGTGTTAGACGCGCCGACTCAATGGCGAGACATTTTGCAAATCAACCCATTGGCTGACGTATTAATTAATTATCGATTGCCTTTAATTTATAGTAAAGCGCCTCAATGGGGTTATATGTTTTATAGTTTGGGTTTTGGCGTGGTACTAAATATAATTGGAGTGCTTGCTATTCGAAAAAATGAACGGGTGTTTCCCAAGGTGTGTGCATAATGCATCCTATTGTTGCTTCGTTACAACATGTTGGTGTTTACTACAAAAAACGTTACTCGTTTAAAGAAAGCCGCTCGAAGCCTTATTGGGCACTTAAAGATGTTAATTTAGATATCCGACAAGGAGAGTCCATTGGAATCCAGGGCAAAAATGGTGCTGGAAAATCAACATTGTTGCGCGTGCTAGCTGGTTTAATTTTGCCGAATACAGGTACTGCGTTTATTACCAATAGTTATCGTACAGGTTTGCTTAATTTACAGTCAGGATTCAATCCAAATTTAAATGGGGTCGATAATGCCATTTTAAAAGGGTTGTATATGGGAGTAAAAAAAGAATATATCCAGAATAAAATGCTTGAAATTGTCTTGTTATCTGAGTTAGGTGAAGCCTTTTGGGATCCTGTACGAACATATTCATCGGGAATGGTTGCACGTTTAGGGTTTGCCGTTAATTATTTTTGTATGCCTGATTTGTTACTTATTGATGAAACATTGGGCGTCGGTGATAACGCGTTTAAACAAAAATCACGATCACTGATTGATGAGCTGGTTCGTTCAGACAAAACCGTCGTGATAGTAAGCCACGACGAAAGTCTGTTAAACACCTTAGCCAGTAAAATTTATACGATAGAGGACGGTGTTTTAAAATAAGCACTCAAGTTGCTTTTTTGCCCAATTAAGCTTTTCTTGATAATGACTCATCATATATTGGTAAAAAAGAATATCGTTGTGGCATTTCTCTTCTAAAAGAGCGCGTATTTCAGCGCAAGGCATTGCCGTTTCTTGCTGGTCACTTGGATTAATCACCTGTTCTGTTACCATCGGCAGCTGTAAAAAATTTGCCAACATATAAGCAAGCTCATGTGTTTTATTGTACGGCGTCACAGCAAAGTAATGATGATGAAATGCATGTTTTGCTTCTTCAAGCGGTTGATGGGAATTACCTCGCCCAATAAACAAGGCACACATTTCATTGTTCACTCGAAGCGAATTGGTTTGAATTAACGTTTGGATAAAGCGGTCTATATTATTGCTTCTAACATTTTGGTTATACAAGTTATGTTCTGGCCGAGTACGTACATACCGAAAAAGGGAGATTAATCGGTCAATGGGGTGACGTATTGACGCAATGTAAAGTGGCTTCTTGCGACTGTGATGAGAGAGTAAAGGAGGAATCCATCGACTTATTGATTGATTCTTTGGAATGAGTTTTAACCATGGCGTTCCGTAATGAATATGGCCGGAGAGTAATTTGATGTGCGATAATTGTTTTTGAATGTTAGGATGCAGCTTAAGAATTTGTGCGGGGGACAGGGGCGGATAAGGCCTCAGATCACAAATGTGTTCTTTGCCAAATAATGTTTCTAAATAATAAATGAGCGTACTCCCACCACATTTTTCAATATGAGTGTGTAGAAAAATATGCTTATCAAAGAAATTTGTCATGCTATTCTGCCTTGGGATAAAACTCAAATGGTACTGGATTTTGTGCACTGAAGGAAAAGCTGTGAATAAGAAATTGCATGTTTGTATCGATGGTTTAAATATAGCGTTATCAAAAGGTACTGGCATTGCGACCTATGCACGTAATTTAGCAAATCAACTCCATCAAGCAAATTATCGAGTCAGTCTTCTATTTGATAAAAAATTAAAAGAAAATACATCGAATTTATTGTATGAGGTATTATTCTATAATGCACTAAATCCTTCTGCAGGGAATGAGCGTGCACCCCGCTATCATCATCGACTGCCACTTCGCAGCCCGATCTATCTATGCAAAAATTTTTTAAATTTGCTTAAATCACCTTCAGGTAAAGAGCATGAGTTTCCCGGGATTGTAGAAGATCAAGCATTAAAAACAAGATTGCCTTCATTCAATAGTGTTTATAACATTCAAGATATTTATCAACGGTCACGATGGTATTTTTGGATGTTTGGAGAGTTATTGTCGATTAAATTATCTCCGACCCCTGATATCATGCACTGGACAGCCCCGATTCCAGCAAGAGTGATAGGTGCAAAAAATTATTATACTATTCATGACATTATTCCATTGAAGTTGCCTCACGCGACAACGGATAATAAAAAATACTTTTATCACATGCTTCTTAAAATTGCTCACACTGCCGATCAATTAATTACTGTTTCCGAGTTTTCAAAAAATGATATTTCTACGCATATAAAAGGAACGGTGGGGCGTATTATGAATACCTATCAGGGTCTTCATATCGAGGATAATTTTTTATTAAACAATAGTGTTTTTTCTGTTAATCAATTGAAAATACAATTTGGTTTATCGCCGCAAGATTATTTTTTATTTGTGGGAGCGATTGAACCTAAAAAAAATGTGACTCGTTTGTTAGAGGGCTATTTAAGTGCCAATGTGAAGCAGTGCCTTGTAGTCGTGGGCCCGCTCGCTTGGCAGTCTGAAAAAGAACGGCGGTTATTGAAACAATATTCCCCTCGTGTCATTTATTTAAATTATGTGAGTTCCGAGATACGCGACACGTTATTAAGTCATGCACGTGCGTTGGTATTCCCATCTCTTTTCGAAGGGTTTGGTCTACCTGTGATCGAGGCCATGTCAATGGGAGTGCCGGTGATCACATCCAATATTAGCAGTCTTCCCGAAATTGCAGGTGACGCGGCTTATTTAGTGAACCCTTATAGCGTCTATGATATTGCCGCATCCATCCAGCGTTTATCGACGGATGATGACCTGTGTGCCATGCTATCTAAAAACGGCAAAGAACGTGCGACCTATTTCAGCCTCGACGCTTATGCCAAGCGTCTGGAAGAAATTTATCCTCAAGAAATGTGAATTAACCATGAACTTAGCCGTGGATGCACGCTGGATGGTTGGACAAACTCGCGGAATGGCTCATTACGCACGAGCATTGATCGAGCCAGTTAAACAAGAGGTCAATGCTCTGCTACCCAAAGGATATCCTGCGACGGATTATCACAATGTGTATGGAAATGTTGGTTTTTTTCCTTACTGGGAACAAATGGAGTTGGGGAAATTATGTTCAAAGCATCAAATAAAATACCTGATTTGCCCTTATAACAGCGCACCACTTAAACTTGCGGATACCACTAAACTGATCCTAGTGGTACACGATTTAATTTATTTAGAGTCTTTGAGGCATTTACCTTTATCGGTTTCAATGTATCAAAATCTGGGGCGTTTCTATCGACGTATGATTGTACCTAAAGTTATACTCAATGCGCACCGCTTAATCACGGTTTCCCATTTTACGCGTCAACAGATCTGCAATACGTTTAAGATTCCTGAGAGTGAGATTACTCTTATCCCCAATTGCATCACAGACGATTGGCGAGTTTCCGAGCCCATACCAGCGACGGAGCGATTGCCTTATATCCTGACAGTTTCCGGTGAAGCGCCACATAAAAATTTACCCATGCTGCTTCGAGCATTTTCTGCATTTAAGAGCCTCATCCCTTTCGACTCCTCATCGCCAACCCTGCGCATTGTGGGCATCAAAACACAACATCAATTAAAATTCAAAACCTTGGCTCGTTCGCTCAATATTGAACAATCTATCCTTTTTGAGCCTTTTCTCGACAAGTCTATACTGCAACAACGTTATCAACAGGCGCGTCTCTGTGTTTTCCCTTCGTTGATCGAGGGATTTGGTATTCCCTTGCTTGAGGCTATGGCAAGTGGTACACCGGTTGTTTGCAGTAATACGTGTGCGTTTCCTGAAGTGATTGGCAATGTCGGCTGGTTGTTTAATCCATACAATCTTGCCGATATGACAAACATACTTTATGTTGCCTGGACTGATTGTTACGCACAAACCAATTATGCTTTGCGTGGTCTGGAGCGTGTACAATTTTTTTCTCAGACGAGATGTTCAGAATTAATTGATGCATTTTGGACAAGTTTATGAAACGCCGTATTCTGGTCTTAACCTCTCGTTATCCCTATCCTGTTATCCGTGGTGATAAACTACGTATTTATGAGATTTGTCGTGAATTGTCATCACACGCTGACCTCACTTTGCTTTGTTTTTGTGAAAATAGAGATGAAATGGAGCATGAGGCGCCCAATGATGGCATATTTAAATCTATAGAACGCATTTACTTGCCTACATGGCGATCCATACTGAATTCTTTTGTTGCTATGTTGAACACCTCTCTTCCCTTGCAAATTGCCTATTACACATCAGCGACTTATAAAAAGCGCCTTGAAGAAATACTTTGTCAGCACGATGTATGCTTAGCACATCTCCTCCGGGTAGGGCATTATGTGCAGTACTCACCCATTCCGACCGTTTTAGAAATGACCGATGCAATTTCAATGGCGTATGGGCGGCTTCATGGGTTAAAAAAGGTGCGTGGTATCAAGGCATTGATTTATAAATTTGAAGCCAATCGATTACTGCAGTATGAACGCGCTGCATTGAACAAATATCCAATCGTATCACTTGTCTCAACCGTTGATCGAGATTTTTTATCAAAGGATGCCAAGAACATCTTGATTTGCAGTAATGGCGTACACACGCGTCATCTTTCAGTAAAAGATAGAACCATGAGTAAACCCATCATCGCTTTTTTAGGACAAATGACAGCGCTTCATAATCTGGATGCCTGTTATTATTTTGCTGAAGAGATTTTACCACTGGTCAGACAATCTATCGCATGCACGTTTCGTATCGTAGGGTCTATTCATCCCAAGGATGCAGCACGCCTGGCTCGATTCCCTGGGGTCGAAATATATAATCATGTTCCGAATGTAGAGGAAGCACTTAGCGATGTTCGTTTGGGTATTGCACCACTACGTATTGGTTCTGGAATACAAAATAAACTATTGGAATACATGTCGCTAAGTCTTCCCGTCATTGCTTCCCCCATCGCACTTGAGGGTTCATATGCACAGCACGAAAAAGAATTGTTGGTTGCATCATCGCCAGACGAATATGTCGAACAAATTAAGCGCATTTGGAATGATGGTGAATTGAGAGCGCAATTGGCTTCGGCAGGATTTTCTTATGTAAAAGAAAAACATGTGTGGTCTCAACAACTACAGCCGCTCGTGGACGCCCTTATGGGAGAGAATAAAATGTAGACAGGAAAAAAGTGCTATACTCTATAACAATTTACACTAATAAATAAAATCTTTGATGCACTATTATGTTTCACACTTTGCTGTCTAAAATATTATCCCATCTGCGCCCTGAAAGAAATAATTTCCGTGCTATATTTGATCTTATTTACGTGATCAATTTGAAAAGATGCGCAGACAGAAAAAAACATACCATTCAAGAATTTGCTCGAGTGGGCATTACGCAATATGAATTTATTGAAGCCGTAGACAAAAATGACCCCGAAGTATTGCAGTGGATAGAATCTGGCAATGTTGCACAATTTCCACCTTGTTTTCGCTGCGGTCAAAACCGCTGCAATTGCTTGAACAATATACTCATTCCTCAACAAAGAACCTTATTTTTATTACTGGCCGCTTTTGCTCTGGCACCACTTTTTTATGGAATTTTTTTAACTGCTCAGAAAATTATTGTGCTTATTATGAACCTCTTCATCCAGGATTACTTGCCAGCATTCAATATATTACTCCCAAAAAAAACCATCAAAGCGTTGATAACTATTGGCAAGCCTATACCTCTCTCACAGAACTGGAAAAATTTTATTGTCCCACGTTTGGCTTTGAGCGATTGGCAATGCAAGCAGATGAGTCACATGATTCACTCAAAAGCTATATTAATTATTTGTCTCAAAATGGCGGCAATAAGCAAGTTGCTATAAAATTTAATCGCGTCGATTTTAGGCTGCCGTGGGTAAAAGAAAATTTTCCGCACGCAAAAATTATTCATATCAAAAGAAACCCTCGCGACTCCTGGAAGTCTTCACGCGCGCATCTTCCATTGGATGCTGCGAAAGATATGTTTCAATTCAATGCTTATGAGCTTACACAATGGGTGATTGCGCTTGATGAGTACTTTCCATTTATTATTGACACTAGCACCTCTTCTTATCACTTACATTATTTTTTAGCTAAATTAAGCGAACAGTTCGCGCACCAAAATGCTCATATGACGTTAAACTTTGAAGAAGATATTCTAAAAAACTTTAATGGTTTTATTCAAAAAATTTTCGACACAACCGGTTTAAACAAAGAAAATGTTGCTGGTTATGCAAACGAAAGAGTTATTCCAAAATCAAAACAATATAGTGCCGAAGAAATAACCTGGTTAGAAAATGTAGAGAAAGAATGCGACGAAATTTTAGGCAAGCTGGATATCATTAATATGTCATCTCAACAACTCTTGAATAAGCCATTCCCGCTCGTTTATTCAAAGAACAGAAAGTTATTTATGCAAAAATTACTGGCAAACCATTATAAACTTGAAAATCACCTCATCCGCCTGCAAGGCGAGTTCGATGAAATTCGTGAAAAAAACTCTAGGGTCTGTTGACATATATGGACCCTGCCGGATCTTGCAATAGATGAAACCATTATTTTTAGCAAGGTAGGTTGAGATAACGTCTCGCCTGCCAAGTATTTGCTTTATTGTAGCACACAAAGTGTATGTGAAGGGCTCCAACACTCCGACACGACATCACGACACGAGCCCAACTCATTCCAATAAAAGCCACGGAACAAAAAAAACCAAACGTTCAGGGTCAGGGCTTGCTTTTTGCTTTTAACAGGCAAAAGGCAAGCCCTGACCCTTCTACTGTTTTGATTTAGTTCAAATCACAGAAGGCCCCATTGGTCCAATTTTGGAAGCACTACGCGCAGAGTTTGAAGCTAATTTATCCGGTAAATTAAATGATGAAGCGTTCGTCAATGATATTTTTCCGTTACTTCCTCCTGGATTTAATATGGCCGATTATCATCCCATTAATGATGTTATCCATGTACAAGAGCGAATTATTAGCCAACTGCCTGGTGATAGTGTTGGAAAGGTAAAATAATATGACCCAGCATGAATTGCTTTAAAATAAAGCAAATTAATTAAATAATTACCTAAATAATTGACAAAAATATCCTCCCACAGTATGATAGCTCAATAAATAACCAATACAGAGATTTGAAATGGTACGTTTTGTAAGAAAAACAAGTGAGCGTCCTTCAGAAATAGATCAGGACAATCAGGCGTACATTATTGAGAGAAAAAATCAAAGACATTTAAATATTCAATATTTAAGAGGAAGTAGCGGCAGTGGTTTGGCCGGTTTACTCCTAGGCTCCTCTGAAATGTACATGTTTAATTTCACTTATGATAAAACAAATCCTCAACTATGGCACGCAACATTTCAACCCTGCTCCACGTCCCCCGCAAACAAAACGGATTATTTTCCTATCACAACAACGGCTCAAGAATCCTTATCATCTAAAGACGCATTGTTAACGTTAACTACAGAGTTAGCGCCTGTTGCGGCATCTTTTGGAGATTACTCGCTCAATACAAAGCCGTAAAGCCTGTGCATCACCATCCAATGCAAGTTCAATCATTTTTTCAACCAGCTCAACAGCACGAGGCTCTAATAACTTTGAAAGCTGAGTGCGCTTGCTTAGCGCACCCCTCGGCCTACCGTGTGTTTTTTTGTAATTTGTGGAAAATCAGTATCTTTACTAAGGATTCTGTAAGGATTAGAAGGAGACGTCGGTGATGTAGAAATAAATAGCGTGTAATCCATTTTGACTAGGACTAATTTCCACATATCCCGGCAAAGATAGCTTGAGGTTAAGTAACTCAGGCTTGCCGTCTATTGCGTCCAGATCTATCCCTTGCCAATATCCATCGTTATGATCAGCACCAAGTGCAAAAGCTAGGCCAGATCGACCTCTATGTGACGATACAATCGATTGAGCTTCATCAAAAGATACTAATTGTCCTAAGTCTTTTGGCGAATCTAAAATTCCTTGGCGACTTTTTCCATTCACATAGTAAGGTATCTTTCTTGGCTTACCCTGTTCTTGGGGTTCTGATTGCCACAATAACCAACGACGGCATTCAGGATTAGTCATATATGCAGGAAGATTCATAGCCAACCTCCAATAAAAACAAAAGTTCTGGCATTTGTTTTTTGAAAGGCACTTCGACATATTATATAATATGGAGAGATTGTATGGCCTGTTTTATTCTTGTGTAAAATGGGCTTTTTCATTTATGCGCCTCCCGCTGATGTACGAAATTCAGCTAGGCGTGCAGCAATCCACTCTTGTATTTCGGACTCAACCCATGCTACCGACATTGAGCCAAGAGGCACGCTGCTTGGGAAAAGACCTTCTTGCATCAACGCATAAATTCTAGATCGGGATAACGAGGTTTGTCGCTCAACTTCTTTTCGGCGAATGAGGATTTTTGGTGCATCAGGATGTGGCATGTAGTATTCCTTAAGAATATTGGGGAATACGCATTTAACAACATATAAATTGGCAGGGCGCGCTCTAAGCAATGCCAAGCAACACCCAGTACAGCCTTACAATTTGGATTACGCTTTTTAATAGCAAATTCAGCAATGCAATCAGCTCTTGTTGCACCTTCTTGTTCTGCAAGATTTTCAATTCGCCACTCTAAGGCAAATATTTCTTGTTCTAATGATTTGTTCATACAGGCACCGAGTTCTTATCACTGTATTGCAATCCATCAAGATAGTCGGCCCATAATTGCATCATGTTTACACGCTCTGGTAAATGTGAGGTGCGAATCATTAGGAACAGGTAGGTAACAAGAACCGCTTGCAATCAATGCTGACAAGGGTTAAAAGGACTTTTCAGGAACATCTAAGATTAGTAAGTGGTGGAGGCGGCGGGAATCGAACCCGCTACCGGGTGTTTTAGGCCAATTATGTAAAACCACCAAAGACCATCAAAACTGATACAAATCATAGGGGTTAAGTTTGTTTTACAATGTAGGCATGTTGTCTTTGATCGCCTGTAATTGTCAGTAAATAAACCCTTTTACCAAGGTAGAGACAAAACTGAAAATTCTTCTGGTAATTCGTCTTTTTGTAAAAATCCAAGCTGGACGGCACGTGAAACTAAATAGTCCTCATTTTTAGTGTAATGATAAACCTTGTATAAATCTCTGGATGTCCCGTCATGAAATTCACGAATCAAATCATTTAAATCCCAGCAATCAATACCCTCGTTCCGCCACTCAGTGAGTTAATGATGAATTGAATAAATTGATATTTTCCAGTGTTTGTTCAATCAACGTTTTGACAGATAAGCTTTCTACTGCAAGGCGAACATCGGATAAGGTAAATTCCAACAGGATATGTGGCCTGAGCCCTGCGCTAATGGGAAAAACAGATGGGTAATCCATTTCAATCCGGGAATACTTTCCCTCATTACGAACAACTGACACACCGGCAATCAAACCCGGGAGCATAAGACTTGAGTTAATTTGTGCCCTGAATTCCTTTAACTCCTTCAATAGTCGTGATTTGCTAACACCTGCATCCATTTGTTTTACTTGAATTTTGAAATCCACATCTTCCGACATACGGCTTACAACTTTATGCGCTTTTGCCAAACAGGTTCCGCCACAAAATATCAATCGGAAATAATCACTTTCCACACCAGCAAGCGCATGAATGACTTGGGTTACATAGTAATCTTTTTCAATAACAGAACCTTCCAGATCTAACATCTCACCTGTGGCTGTAATCAATTCAAACAATTTCTCATTTGGCATTTATACCCTTCTCCACAATCAGCGTTCTGTTGCCATAGTTCAGGTGACCTCTGTAACGGCTTTTTAATTGCACAACAGTACGCACAGGAACTTGAGTAGACAGGCCAGCATTATAAGCTTGTTCAGCGCTACCCGGCATCCATGCAACCCCCAATTTTGTTAAAGCTTCTTTGCAGACTTGATCGAAACCGCCTTTAATTACAGGTCTATTAATATATTCTGATATATAGGCTTTAGCATAAACGCCATACCCAATCTTGACTAACTCACCCATGTCCACGAGATCGTTAATACACCGGCTAATCTGGCGCGAACTACCCATATCTTCAATATTTTCACGCAAGACCACATTGCCAGCAATTTGCTGGATACGATCTAGCAATTTGAATTTCAGACTGCTCTTGTAGTAGTTCTTGATCATGTTAACCTCCTATGATCGCCAAATATGGACATTTTTATTTAGTATAGCACAAAATTTATCGCCAAATATGGACAATTTCATTTTTGATCAGACCATCTATGTATTAACTAATAAATTCAATCGGTCGCCATCTTTAAGGTATGTTGCAGAATTTAGAAACCTATTGAATTTTCAGGCAAAATAATGCCATTTTTTATAGTGCGCTGGGTATATCGCTTCTCGTTCCAAACCATCAATAATCTTATGCTTATAATTTTCAGCCCTGTTAATCGCCTGTTCATAAATTGGTTCGAGATCTTTGTCTGTGGGCTCTAAATCACCTAGCCAATGATTCATTGTTTTTCGATGCCTTAGGCAATATTACCTGCCGATATTGCCATTCACGATCATGGTGACGGCAACCCGCATGCTCACATATTGATATCAACTCGTCGTTTGGAAAAAAATAGTTTCTCAAAATATAAGGCGCGTGATCTGAATCCTGCTTTTGCCAGAGGGTATGTTGTTGAAAAGGAGCAATCAAACACCATAACTAATGAAACTAACCCATCGAACTCAATTTAAATAATGAAGTAAATGCCGTTGAAGAACAAAAAATTTTATCTAAACCGTTGTGGGATAGACCTCTTCGAACATATATTCAATGTGGTTGGCTAGAATCTATTTTAGAAAATAAAAAGCACCCCGCTCGTGCGCCATTAATTTGGAATAACCCTTATTTTTTAACCAAGGTTAGAAAAAAAATTAAAACCAGCTTGGGACTAGAGGCCTACAATTCACCATTATCTCAATATCCCGAATTTCTTGATGAAATTACTCAATACATGTTTATTTCTAAAGAAGAAATAAACAGACTGAAAAACAAGTGATTGGTAATTCCCCCTTTTGTTTGTATCCCAGTTGTTACAATGATCGTGCATCATTCAGGTCATTGTAAGAATGACAACAGGAAAACTCGATTGATTAACTTTGACAGCAGCACTTTAAATACCTACGTCGGTCGATCTATCAGGTTTTTCAGAAGGTGAAATTTCATCATTTTCAAGTGCATTTCTGTCCTGCTTAACTGTTTGTCTGTACGAACGGGCTATTTCCTGTGGTGTTGATTTAGTGCTCTCAGATGCCTGAGGTTTTGTTCTTATTTCATTTTTAGTACAGGTTTCCGAGGGATAAGAAAAATCATAACCTGCTTTAGTGAAAATTTCTATTACTTCACCATTTAGTTCGGCAGGTGGATCGTCAAGTCTTCTGTTTATTAAAGACTGAACTATTTGCTTGAACGATTGGTCTAAAATAACAGGGTGATCACGATAATAATACAGCCCCTCAAGGATAGCTCCTTTTTCAATCAATTTAGCTGTCATTAAGAGCATATCGCCTCGTTTAGTATAATCCCATATCCAGCCATTACCTGGATCGTACAAATAAACAAGACACTGTGTTCCTAAAGTATGTGGGACACTCTTTTCTAATTCACATTTTACATAAGCCATTTCTGTAACTAAGTCGCAAGATGTGTTTAACTGTTCTGGCTCGATCGTATCAATCAGCGCTAATGCTGTACTTGATGTATGATTCTTGTTTTTCACGTAAGGATTTATCATATTTACTAGTCTTACCGCTGGATTTGTATCTGGTGTAAACAATTCAAATCGATTCGCTGGCATTTTTCAACTCCATCCTATGTTCAACTATAACTAACTATCAGCCATTATTCATAAAAAATCAAATTTGGTTGCTAATTATTGGTTAATAATTAGCATCATGATCAATAATCAATGTAATCAATGGGGTCAGACTCTGAGGTATCGACACCTTTTTTTAAGCCTCACTAAAGTCAGGGAAATTTTCTATAACCGATTGTATACAAACGTTTTTAATTTTATCTTTTGCTCGAATTATAATTCTACAGCCCAGATAAAATAACGAAAGTACACGTACGCTCCTGATTGAGTTGGCCTGATATTGCGATTGCAAATTTGATTTTTCAGCTAACCAGCCAATTATCCATGCAAGAAAAGTGGCCAACATTGCGATTAAAAAAAAGACATTCAAACGGTATATACGATTTGTATTAACATGCTCAAAACCAAACCCATATTTGGTCGATTTAAGATCTCGAAAGCCACCTTCAATTTGCATACGAAGACCATAAATACTTACTACTTTTTTCGCTATTTTACTGTTTTCTGGGAGCGAGCTAACTAAAAGCCATGGCTCATTGGCTCCTTTTGCATGTTGCAATGATTGCGCACTTCGCCGGATATTCCCTCTCTTTGTTTTGGATTTCCTACCCGTTTTTTTTGATTTATAGCGATAAAGTTTTGTATAAAATCCGCTGTCTTTGCACAGTTCTATCTCACCTAAAAATGTTGGCGTATTTGTTGCATCTTTATGCAAACTGGAAATTGCAGACCATTTTTTAACGGTACGCAACCGGTAATATTTATTCCCTCTAATTCGGCCAACATAGTCCCACCCCAATCCCTGCACAGCTTCGAACCATGAAGAATGAAAACCAGCATCAGAAATAATAATTGGCTTCACACCCTCATCCAACATTGATTTTAATTTTTTTAAAAACCGTAAATGTAGCTTTGGGTTGGCATATTTTTTTGTGGATGGATTTCTTCGTAGAGTGTTATTGCGCGCCCAGATGTTACAATTGCCGCCCTTAAAACATTGTCCGTCTTGTTCGGGATGGGGGACCAATCAACAATAATTAATGGTCTTGTTGCACAACCAACAACCAACTTGAAAATTGCCGAATAAATTTTCAGTCTGTCGATTTGAAGGCGTTTATTTCCCAGAAACCGATCTACGCGTCGTATTGCACTTCGCTCCTGAGCGTCAGCTTTAAGTGCTCGCCCAAGACCCGTTAAGCTTAAAAATTTCGCATGAAACAACGACCCAACAAGCATTGAAAACGTAGTTAAGCGAGTTTTGTGCATGACATTTGATATCGGTTGTGCTTGGGGCGATTGTGCATTCGATGGAGTTGATTGAGCGTGATGAAACGTATGTAATGCTGTTTGAGTCAATTGGCGATAACTTATTTGTTACTTGATTGTTTGAGTAATTATTACCTTGCCTTGGGCTATGGCATAATATCTAAAAAATCAGATAGTAACTTATAGTAACTTGCAGAGAAAACCAATGCATCATGATCGTTATACCGTTCCAACAGATGAAGACTATGAGCCGGAATCAAATGATCAAGCATTGAAAAATTTACTTGGGATTAAAGTAAAATCTGTTATTGAAGCACTCGAGGAACAAGAACTTGAACGTACGGGAAATGATTTGCCTGAGCTGTATGATGTAAATCACCAATTTAGTGTAAAAGATATTTGTGATATTCATGAGCTATGGTTGGCGAACATCTACTCTTTCGCCGGTAAATACAGAACTGTATCAATGAGCAAAGATGGTTTTTTGTTTGCAGCACCTCAATTTATATCAAAATCCATGCAGGAATTCGAATCCAGATTTCTCAGTCAACATACCCCATGCAACCCAACAAATGACGATGAATTGGCTCATATGCTCTGAGTTGTACATGTGGAGCTCATTCTAATTCATCCTTTTCGAGATGGAAATGGCCGAGTGGCGCGATTACTAGCTAATTTAATGGCTTTGCAAGCTGGGCGTGGTCTATTAAATTATGCACCTATCGATAGAACAACCAACCTAGAAGGATATAATCGTTATATTATGGCTATACAGCAAGGCGCTGATTTTAAGTATGAAATGATTCAGGATGTATTTTTGGCATTACTAAAGGCCACTTAGCTGGAATGTAGCCGATTTTTAATTCTAAGAAAAACTGCTTTCGACCTTGATGTATCAATCTGTATGTTGTTTTTTGAATCTCGCGGGGCGGCGATGCCCTCAACACCACAAGATGTTCTTGTAGAGCGAGCATTCAACATTTTGGCTGTTTCCTTATTTTTTAAATAAGGATTGGTTTTGGATAAAGTCTTCATAGTGTAATTATAACATAAGTTCAGCAAAACTCTTGCGGTCATTTTTTGATTTTTATCAAACATTTTTTTGGGCAGCAATTGGGTACTTTTCAAAAATTTTTGGGCATATATTGGGATCTTTTGGGGACAATGAAAGGCAGAGATACGGCATCTAAAACTCACCGTATCTTGTTGATTTTGAACTGTTTATTACTGTCTTTGGTGGTCTTTAGCGGTTTGAATAATTGGTGGGGGCGGCGGGAATCGAACCCGCTACCGGGTGTTTTAGGGCAATTATAAAAAACCACCAAAGACCATCAAAAACGATATGAATCATGGGGGTTAGCTTTGTTTTATAATGTAGGCATGTTGTCTTTGATTGCCTGTAATTGTCAGTAAATAAACCCGCAATAAACCCTTTAATCGAAACATAAAAACTGTTACTTTAGTATCCATCTACTATTTTCGGATGCTCCATCAACATCAGCACCCGCCTCACTCCTGACTTTTACTACAACAAAATGTATCTTTATTATTCGGCAAATATGGTGGTTTATATCCTATTAATTTTTTAACTTGCACATGATTTTTCTGCTCATGTTCTCTAAGAGTGTCACTGATACATCTGCCAAGATCATCTACTTCATCGCAATTATTAAATGATGGGGATGAAAATTTTATCAGCATTTTTTTATTAGTTGGATCAAATACTGTGTATACCCCATCGTCTGAGCAAACACTCCCACTGCAAAATTCCTCTATAAGTAATAAATCTTGCTTTGCTTTATTTTGTATACACGCGACACTAATACTATCGGCAGCCGGGCTATAAAATAATTTTTTATCCTTCGAATTTATTTTGTAGAAAAAATTAAATTTATTTGAAACATCGTCGCTATTTTCAATTGTTATTTGAAAAATAGTATCTCCACATTTTTTCTCAATGCTAGACGCTAGTGCGGTTTGGGTCGCTGTCAATAAGATCACTATAATAAACGTATTCAAATATTTTTTGTATGACAAATATGTCCCCTATCGCTACCTATTTAGCAAAATGACCTACAACTTTCATTCTCGGAAACAGACCGCCCCAATTATGGCAAAAAATTTCGATATGTATCTTTATCTATTCTGGTATGAATCACCGTTTCTGCTACTGATCCAACAATTTCCACAAATGAATCAGAATTATGAAAATTCTCAGGAAAAATAGCCAAAGCATTTTTATTGGTCTTTGCGGATGGGTACAATATTGCTTCGATACCTGCTGAATGCGCAATTTGTCCAATAATTTGTGAATTGGCTGGCACATCAAATTGCATAGGCATTAATCTCCAATCCTCAGCAAATATGGTTTTATGTAATTCATCCAGACCCTTTACCGGTGGCATGGATGATATTTTTAATTCTTTAGCTTTATTTTGATAATAAATTGGAAGTGTTATCTTTTTGATACAATTGTAAAACTGCATTAATGACTTTTTGCTCGTTAGATCCAGTACGTTAGATAATTTACCGTGTATTACAAAATGACTGAAATTTCCTGCTACTGCCAATTCTTTTCCAGTAAGCCCATCGACACAATCATCAGATTTAATACCTGACATTTCTAAAAATGCTGTGCCAGTATCTTCTGCTAAATACAAGGCTGCAAATTGCGGAAACCGTTCAATGTCTATAGTGCCAATATTAAATCGACCACCTGGAAAACTTTTTACACTACCTTCAGAGGATAGTGGAGTATTTGAAAATCTCTGGGAGACGATCCTTCTCCAATTGTTAAATTCAAAATCAGTTGTATTTTCCAATAATGAAGATTTTAGCTCCTCCATCATTTGTGACCTGCGATGAGCAAAAAAAGCAAAATGCTCTGCCGTGTAATCAATCACTTTATCATGAAGTTTTACCCACGTTTTAATTGCGCGTGGCGGCACACTGTCAAGAAGAGTAAATATTCTATGGTCGTAAGATTTCATGGCTTAGGGATGGATTCCTTCCAATGAATTTCTTATAAATAACTCCAGTTTTTTATAACGGCCATAACGAATCATATCTCGTGGAGAAATTCCACCCAATGCGGGATTTTTAATTTTAAACCATAACCCTGTTTTCTTGATGTCACCCTGAAAATATCCGGCCATTAATTCACAAGTGTTGGCAATTTCATAAAAACGACGTTTTAAATCATGCGTAATATGATCATCAAGATGAACCTGTTCTTTATCCATTTTCATAGCTTTAGAAATATCATTTCTATTAAGCTCTAAAAAATCAGCCACTTTCTTTGGAGTGTTACCTTCCAAAAGATGGAGATAATCATGGACAGGAACCGTATTTAATAAATTATCTAATGGATTTGTATTCATTTTTAATAACCTCTGTAGATTATTATAACTTATATTACTCAATAAATCTAAATATGGCACGTGTGCATTGTTCAATTTTTAAATATTCATAGTTAAACTTACGTCTACCTCTTCTCATCAAATTTTAACAGGAACAACTTCATAATTAAACTTGGTAAGGCCAATTAACTTATTTTCGACAAACAATTTAATAAAATAATCATGTCCACTTTCCAATGGAATAAGTTGCCCTTTAATCATAGCTCCGGGCTTCGGATCTAATCCAAGCGTTTGCTCATAACCTTTAACCGTTTCGCCACCGACCTGATATGAAAATCCAGAAAGCGACCTTTTGACCTTTCCTATGATGACCTTATTACCATTTGAATCAACACAGATAATTTTCACGTGATAATATTTTTTTGT